>Ga0366776_1023_pt1 | contig 23172 bp, 20 predicted proteins | sample BONcelN113001D11_FD_207070 | JGI IMG/M metagenome (GOLD analysis project Ga0366776, IMG submission 207070) | Enriched cells from coal bed in the Powder River Basin, Montana, United States - BONCAT cells N11 rep2 HSBNCT.N11.300.1.D11 ...
TGTCGGGCGAGGCAACGAAATACCTCATCGACAAGGGCGTTAAAATGATGGGCTGCGACGCTCCCACATTCGACCCGCCGGTGAAGACAATGTTCGAGACGAAGAAATTCTGGGAAGCGCACAGGGAGATGTGGACAAAAGAGTATTACCATCTGGAGAACATGGCGAATTTCAAGGACTTGCCGCGCCCGTACGGCTTCAAATTGGCCGTTTTCCCGGTCCTCTGGAAGGGGACTACCGGCGCACCCGTGCGCGCAGTGGCAATTTACGAGGACCTTGAATAAGCTTGGGAATGCCGTGCTTTCTGCCTGAAGCATTCCGGATATGTAAAAAATACGATTAGAATGAATAAAAGACGGCAGAAAAATACATGCCGGCAAATTGCCGCCGGTTTAAAAAAATTCTGCCGTACTTTTTTAAGATGGTTCGTAAACGTTTTCAATCTGAACATTGGGGGAGGGTTTAATACATGGATAAAGACAGACTTTTATGGATCTACAAGACGATGAACGAGATCCGGAAGTTTGAGGAAATGGCGGTGCGATTGTTTGAGCAGAACAAGCTTCGGGGCTCGGTGCACCTCTACATCGGGGAAGAGGCCATTGCGGCCACTGTATGCTCGATGCTGGGGGATAAGGACTACATCACCAGTACACACAGGGGGCACGGGCACGGCATAGCGAAAAGCGGCGACTTGAAAAAGGCGATGGCTGAGCTTATGGGCAAGGAAACGGGTTTTTGCAAAGGCCGAGGCGGCTCTATGCATATAGCGGACCTGGATAAAGGGAATCTGGGCGCAAACGCCATCGTAGGCGGGGGCATCCCGATCGCCGTGGGCGGCGCGTTCGCTCAAAGCTACAAGGGCACGGACAATATCACGGTGGCCTTTTTTGGCGACGGCGCTTCGAATCAGGGGACGTTTCACGAGAGTATAAATTTAGCTTCGGTCTGGAAACTTCCGGTAATATTCGTCTGCGAAAACAACCAGTTTGCTATATCTGTTCCGGTTTCGCAAAGCACTTCTGTCAAGGATATCAGCATCCGCTCGGTGGGATATGACATTCCGGGTGTTACGGTGGACGGAAACGACGTCCTGGCGATAAACGATGCAATGGAAAAAGCCTCGGAACGGGCGAGAAAAGGGGAAGGGCCTTCGCTGATTGAGTGCAAGACGTACCGTTGGCGCGGGCATTGGACAGGCGATCCCGAGGTTTACCGTACCAGGGAAGACGTGGCTGCCTGGATGGAAAAATGTCCCATCAAGCGCCTGAAGGCGTATATGGTTGACCAAAAGTTCGCGACATCGGAAGAGCTTGAAAAGATAGAGGAAGACGCCGGGAAAACTGTGGACGAGGCGACCGATTTCGCGCTGAACAGCCCGGAACCGGACCCGGCGACAGTGATGAACGACGTTTTTTTTGTAGGATAAGGGAGGGCTTAAAGATGAGTATAAAGACATATGCACAGGCGATCAAAGACGTACTGTCTGAAGAAATGAGACGGGATAACAATGTCTTTGTCATAGGCGAGGATGTAGCGGAGCAGGGCGGCATATTCGGCTGCACCCGCGGGCTGATCGATGAATTCGGGCCGAAAAGGGTCCGTAATACGCCAATATCCGAAAGCGCATTTGTGGGCTTGGGTGTCGGCGCCGCTTGCGCGGGGCTTAGTCCGGTAGTGGAACTCATGTATATGGATTTCGTATATGTGGCGATGGACCAGCTTTTAAACCAGGCTGCAAAAATACGTTATATGTTCGGCGGGAAGGCCAAGGTACCTTTGGTCGTGAGAGGCCAGCAGGGGATTGGCAGGGGCAACGCGGGGCAGCACTCACAATCTGTGGAAGCACTGTTCATGCATATCCCCGGGATGAAGGTGGCATGCCCGTCTTCGCCGGCGGACGCAGCGGGGCTTTTGCGAACAGCGATACGCGACGACAACCCGGTCATGTTTTTCGAGCATAAGGCGCTTTATGCCATAAAGGGAGAAGTGCCGGATGATATAGAGTTTGCGCTTCCGTTTGGAAAGGCGAATATCGTAAAAGGGGGAAAAGACGCGACGATCGTCGCATCGCTGCTGTACGTTTCCAAGGCCCTGGAAGCTGCAGCGGAAATGGAAAAGGAAGGCATCTCATGCGAGGTGGTAGACCCGAGGACGATCGTCCCACTGGACATTGAGACAATAGTAAACTCGGTTAAAAAGACCGGCAGACTGGTCATCGTTCACGAAGCGCACCGGACGAACGGCATGGGCGCGGAGATCGCCGCTGAGGTTACTGAGCGGGCGTTTAAATATCTGGATGCACCGCCGCAACGCCTGGGGGCAAAGCATTGCACGCTGCCCTTCAACCTGGGCTTGGAAAACGCGGTGGTGCCGCAGGTAGGCGATATTGTAAGCGCGGTCAAAAAGACGCTATACGTTTGACGGGAGGGAATGCATATGGCAACAAGGGTGATCATGCCCAAACAGGGGCTCCAGATGACGGAAGGCACGATATTGAAATGGCTGGTGGGCGAAGGCGGGGAATGCCGGGAAGGGCAGCCGCTGTTCGATATGGAGACGGACAAGCTGACCATCACCATAGACGCGCCTGCGTCCGGCACGCTTTTAAAGATCGTACGGAATGAAGGCGATACTGTCCCGATAACGGAACTGATCGCCGTTATCGGCGGGACGGGAGAGGATATCACCGCACTTCTCGCTGGCTCCGAGAAAGAAACAGGGGTTTTGCCACCTGCGGAAAAAGCGATTATAACAGATGAACCGGAAAAGCAGGTAAAAGCAGTGTCAAGCGAAGTGGGGAAACAGGCCTTTATTACACCGAGAGCGAAAACGCTTGCCCTGGAAAAGGAGATAGATTATACGAAAATTATGGGCAGCGGGCCGGAGGGGCTAGTTACGGAAAAAGATGTGCTGGCTTTCTTGGAACTCACCCCCAAGGCGACGCCACTAGCGAAAAAAATAGCGAGGAACGAGGGCTTAACGCTTTCAGGTATACAGGGAAGCGGCGAAAGGGGCAAGATCGTAAGCGGTGATTTAAAAGCTTCGCTTTCCGGCAGGGCGGGAGCCATTACGGAAAGAAAGGGCAGGATTGTACCGTTTGCGGGCATGCGAAAAGTTATAGCAGGACGAATGCTGCAAAGTTTGCAGACCAATGCGCAGACGACCCATAACGTGAAGGTGGACATGTCCGAAACTGTGCGTATGCGGGAGACCCTGAAAGCTGCGGATAAGAAAGTCTCCTTTAACGATATAATTGCTTATGCCGTAAGCAGGGCGCTTCTCCTGCACCCGGAGGTCAACGCGGAACTGACGGATGCCGGCATACTGGAAAAGGATTATGTAAATCTGGGCATCGCCGTGGCGCTTGAAAAGGGGCTTGTGGTACCCGTTATAAAGGACGTGGATCTTATGACGCTTTCCGAAATATCCGAAGCCACCGGATCGCTTGCGCAAAAAGCGAGGGAAGGCAGGCTCGCGCCGGATGACTGCACAGGCGGGAGCTTCACGGTATCCAATCTCGGCATGCTGGGCCTGACGGAATTTACAGCCATCATCAATCCGCCGGAGAGCGGCATCCTGGCGGTAGGGAAAATAGAAAAGCAGGCTGTTGTTGTGGATGAAAAAGTGGAGATACGGCCCGTCATGAGCCTGACGCTTTCGTATGACCACAGGGTGGTGGACGGCGCTCCGGCAGCACAGTTCTTGGTACGGATCAAACAGCTATTGGAGAACCCGTACCTGATGCTATGATACAAATATACTACGGAGAAATATATTGTTATACGAATTGTGTTCTAAGATATTTTCCTACATAAAAAACCCGGCGTTTGTTTTCTCAAAGAAAGGCGCGATCTCGTAATTGTTGTGTTGACATGGTTCGCTCAATAAATTAAAATACCGTGTGGGAATGAAGTTCTCCCGGGCGAATGCCAAATTGCTTTTTAAGCTGATGACTTCTGCAAAATACTACAGAAGATATTGGCTTTTATTTTTGTTAAGAGGAAAAAATTCTGTTGAGAAAATATTTATATATTGGAATCGGCGGTGCAATTGGAGCAATCTCAAGATACTTGTTTGGAGAAATACATATTGAGCAATATCAAGGAATTATCCCGATAAATACGCTCATAATCAATTTTTCAGGTTGCTTTATACTGGCGCTCATACTAACCGCCGCCTTGGAAATGATTGAATTCAGTTCTAATTTAAGGCTGGGAATTACAACAGGTTTATTAGGCGCTTTTACAACATTTTCAACGCTTTGCAAAGAAACGGTCGTTTTAATCCAGCAAGGATCTTATTTTTCTGCGATATCCTATGTGGTTATATCTGCGGTTCTTGGCTTTTTGGCCATATATCTTGGCATTGCATTTGCACGGGAAATCGTTGTCAGGAAAAAAATAAATAGTTTTCCGGACAAAAGAGAGGAGAAATAATGGATCTCGTACTGATCGGTATCGGCGGAGCTTTTGGAAGCCTGGTGAGGTTCCGGCTTGGAAAGGTTATCTCACAAAAACAAAACGCTATATATCCTATAGGTACATTTCTTATAAATATTTCAGGTGCAATATTATTGGGAATAGTAACCGGAATGCATGCCGGTCATCATATTTATTTATTGCTTGCAGACGGTTTTTTGGGAGCATATACTACTTTTTCGACCTTTATGTACGAAGGTTTTAACTTGTTTCATGAAAACAAGAAAAAGAATGCCGCTGCATATATTATTTGTTCATTGATATTGGGAGTAATCGGATACTTCATAGGTTTTGAATTAAGCGCGGCTTGGTTCCGTTAGATTGGTTGCGGGAGACAGGCTAACAGCGGTTTATAAATGCATTATACTTTTAACCGCTCCTTTCGTTCCTTCAGATATTCTTCGAAAGAACCCATGGTGCGATTCATGATCAGCTCCTCCGGAACCCCAGCGTTTTTTACTGCGGATAATGCAACTGCAAATTCACCGACAGAAAAACATATATGCGCGTCGCTGGATACCGCAATACGTACATCGTTTTTTTTGCAAAGCTCCAAAATATGAAGGCAATTAGCCCGGCTGCCTTTGCGGTATACAAAGGATTGATTGTTTATCTCCAGTATTTTGCCACACCGTTTTGCCTCGCGCAGTATTTCGGTGTAATTCAAAGGATAATACGGATTTCCCGGGTGCCCAATGCAGTCTATATAAGGATTCTGCAAAGCGCCTAACACGGCATTTGTATTTTCCTCCATCGTTCCCGGTTTTATGACTACGTCGTGCAGGGACGCCAAAACGAAATCCAGCCTTTTTAAATACATTTCGGAGACATCTGTTTCACCCGTGAAATCCAGTATATCGGCCTCGATACCCCGATAGATGCGGACACCCTCGATCATACCGGGAATTGAATCATATGTTATTATGTTGTATTCGAAAGGCCCATACGGCATCCTTGGACCATGCTCTGTGATAACAAATCCTTTCAAACCGGCCTGCGACGCGAAATGCGCATTTTCCAGAATTGTGGAATGGGCGTGTCCGCTCAAAACCGTATGCGTATGCGTATCGATTTCTATCTTCATTGATCACTTGCGCGATATGTACATAAGCAGGCACATATCAACGGCTCCTTTCTCTTGCTTTGACTTATCTGCGGATTGGTTCTTTCACTACCCGCTGCCATAGCTGTTACACATATCTATATTGCTTTATTATTAAAAATCAATAAAGGGATTTTGCACGATTAAATAAATTAACAGTATAAAATATAGAACATGCCGTATATGCATTTGTTTTTCTTTTCAGTATATTCAAAATGTCCGGATTGCACAGGCAATTGAATTTACAGTGAAAGCCGCAAATCCGGAATCATTTAAAGGAAGGGAAGCAGTTATGTTAGGAAAAGGAAAACTGGCCGTATTAAACGGAGTAAAAGGGGAATTTGAAATCAAAACCCACGATCTGCCCAAAATTGAAAAGAACACCTGCCTGATCAAGACGGAATTAACGGGCATTTGTGCGACGGACGTACATTACTGGATGGGATTTAAACCCACCTATGAACAAACCTTTCCTGCATTATACGGGCACGAGTTCTGCGGCACCATCGTAGAGCTTGGAGAAGGATACGAAAAGGATTACCTTGGCAGGCCTTTAAATGTGGGCGACAGGATTATCGTGAAACCGCAGCAGCAATGCGGCAAATGCTATTGGTGTACAACGGCAAAAGTACCGATGAAATGTGAAACTGCCGTGTCCTATGGGGATACGGGTTATCATGCGCCATGGTTCCTGGGTGGTTTTGCCGAGTACGTTTACATATGTTATCCAAAGGGCGAAGTATTCAAAACAACGCTGGATCCGGAAACGGCCATGATGCTTGAACCGTTGAGCATAGCGGTGAATGCGATCAATGCGGCGAAGCAGCGTATCGGGGATACGGTTGTGGTTCAAGGCGCCGGGCCTATCGGATTATTAACGCTTGCCTGTGCAAAGTATTATGGCGCAGCAAAGACGATCATGGTCGGCGGCCCTGAAAACAGGCTGAAGATCGCAAAAGAGTTTGGCGCGGACGTAGTCATCGATATTGACGTTGTTAAGGATCCGAAGAAAAGGATTGATATGATATTGAATGAGACGGACAACCGGCGCGGCGCGGATGTGGTTTATGAATGCGCAGGTTTTCCGGGCGCGGTACCGGAGGGGATCGATTATCTGCGGTTTGGCGGGACTTACTCGGAAGCGGGGCACTTTGCCAATTCGGGAGAGGTCGCTATGAATCCCGCGCTTCATTTTTGCAGCAAATGCATCAAACTTGTTGGTTCATGGGCAAGCACGACAGAGCATTTCGTTCAGGCGCTCGCCATTATGGAATCCAGAAAAATACCCATTTCCAGGCTTGTAACACACAAGGTCCCCTTAAGCGGATTAAAACAGGCTTTCGAAGCTGTTGCCTCCAACTATATGCTGAACGGAAAAGAGGCGATCAAGATAGCGCTGGACCCCTGGATGCAGGACTGACCGGTATCTTTGAAAAATATCAAACGATTTAAGCCTTTAAGAATGCCATCTGCCTATATGAACAAGCAAGGAGATGAAACAATGAAAAATATTATGGATCTGTTTAGCCTTAAAGGAAAAACAGCCCTTGTAACGGGCGGATATAGAGGGATCGGTAAGGCCGTGGCGACTGCGCTCGCGCAAGCCGGGGCGGATGTGGCCATTATGGCCAGAAACTGCGAAGCCGGTAATAAGGCGGCGGAAGAAATCACAAGCTTGGGTGTAGCGGGCAAATTCTATCATGGCGATGTAACGAAAAAGGAAGACTGCGCGGGTGTTGTTTCAGATATTGTAAATACATTCGGGAAAATCGATATTCTCGTAAACAATGCAGCCACAGTCAGAAATACCGAAGCGAAAGACATGACATGGGAAGAATGGAACGATGTGATCAACGTGAATCTGAACGGTATTTTTCTGTTAAGCCAGATAGCCGGCAATGAAATGATAAAGAATAAAAGCGGTTCGATCATAAATATATCGTCTATTTCAAGTATGATCGTCAATGTCCCGCAGCCGCAGTGCTCCTACAATGTATCGAAAGCGGGGGTCAATCATTTGACCAGGAGCCTGGCCTATGAATGGGCCAAATACAATGTCAGGGTGAATGCAATCGCACCCGGCTACGTTGAAACGGAGTTGCTGGAATTCGGTTTAACGACCGAAATGGGCAAGACATGGATAGACATGACGCCCATGAAAAGGGTGGGTAAGCCCTATGAAATAGGGGGTTTGGCCATCTATCTTGCCTCGGACGCTTCTTCCTATATGACCGGATCTGTAGTCGTTATCGATGGCGCATATACGGTCATATGAGTTATGAGCAAAATAAAAAGCATTGAAAACCTTTTGCAGGATGCCGGGATCCCGGCCTTTTACAAAGTAAAATACAATATTTGCAGCGATGAGATAGTAAATATTGAAGCCGCGGTGTTGGGCGCTTTGCAGCAGGAAGACGCATTAAGTACGGTCCATGCCGGTGCGCGCGTGGCCATAACGGCCGGGAGCAGGGAAGTCAATCATATAGACGTCATACTGAAGACATTGATCGGGGCATTGACAGCAAGAGGGGCCAAGCCTTTTATCATACCGGCGATGGGGAGCCATGGCGGTGCGACGGCCGAAGGGCAAAAGAAAATGCTCGAACAGTTAAATATCACCTCCGGGAGCATGGGCGTACCGGTGGTCTCTTCCATGGAAACGGTGAAAATAGGCAGCACGGATACGGGCATACCGGTGCAAGTGGCAAAAGACGCACTTGCCGCTGACTATATTATACCGGTCGGCAGGATAAAACCCCATACGGATTTCAAAGGAAGATATGAAAGCGGCCTGATGAAAATGATGGCCATCGGACTTGGCAAACAGCAAGGCGCCGCTGTCTGTCACAAACTGGGTATCGCCAATATGTCCCAAAATGTGCTTGCTATCGGTAAAAAAGTACTTGAAACATGCAGTATTCCCTTTGGCATAGGCATTATAGAGAACGCATTCCACGGAACATATAGGATCGTTGCGGTACCGGCGGAAAAGATCGAACAAGAGGAACCCAAATTGTTGGAGGAGGCGAAAGCGCTGGTGCCTGTGATTCCGTTTGAAAAGATAGACATCATTGTGTGTGAGGAAATGGGTAAAGACATCAGCGGCACAGGGATCGACAGCAATGTTGTCGGGCGTTCGTCTTCTTTGGGCGTCTCCCGCCCATATGCGGAGAAAATCGGCGTATTCCGGCTTACAGAAAAATCCCACGGGAATGCGAACGGAATGGGACTGGCCGATTGTATCACCCGGCGTTTCCTGGAAACATTGGAATTTGAACAGACCTATCCAAACGCCATTACCTCCGCGGAGACCAACGCGGTGAAAATACCCGCGGTAATGGAAACGGACGAGCTATGCGTGAAGTTCCTGATAAAGACCTGTACAGGGAGCGGCAGGGACGGCCTGCGCATTGTCTGGATCAAAAATACATTATCTCTTGATGATTTTTATATTTCCGGGGGGTTATATAAAGAAGCATTGCGCATCCATGATCTAAAGACGGAGGATACTCCGCACCGTGTGACATTTGACAGTAAGGGATGCTATATGCAATTTCAAAGCATTTTGCAAAGGAGGCCGGATATAACGGAAATAATATACGAGAAATAGAAATTCATTTTGCGGTGTAAAAGCCTTGTTTTCAAGTGACGGTCTTTAGGAGGATACAAGGGCTGCTTTTCCCATTTAAATGATTCTTGGGCGGACAAATTATTTTAATAAAACACAGGAGGTTAATATGAAATTAAGCGGCAAGGTTGCGATTGTTACCGGCTCAACAGCCGGAATAGGCAAAGGGATCGCGCTCATGTTTGCAAAGGAAGGCGCGGCGCTTTGCATCGTAGGGAGGAATGCAGAGCGCGGCGAAAAGACGGTCAAAGAAATAGAAGCCGCAGGCGGGGAAGCATTCTTTATAAAAGCGGATGTCGGCAGCAGCGAAGACATGCGGATGATCGTCGACAAAACTGTGGAGAAATTCGGAAAACTTGATATCATGGTCAATAATGCCGCTGTGATCCATAACGCCGGGCTGCTCGACTTAAAAGAAGACGACTGGGATATGATCATACGAAACAATCTAAGAAGCGTATTTCTCGGGAGCAAATATGCTGCGGCCCAGATGGTCAAACAGGGCAAAGGCGGAAGGATTATCAACATTTCCTCCATCCACGCCAGGATCTCCGAACCGCAGGCGGCTCCCTATACGGCGGCTAAAGGCGGAATAGAGGCATTTACGCGTACGATTGCAACGGAACTCGCGCCCCATAGGATCACCGCCAATATACTGGCTCCGGGCGCCACCTATACGGAGCTCACGGTGCCCATGTACACACCCGCTGTAAAAGAGGCGCTGTATAAAAGAATACCTTTGAAGGCTATTGCCAACCCGGAGGATATTGCCTGCGGCGCGCTTTTTATGGCTTCCGACGAATCCTGGTATATGACGGGCGCCAGAATCTGCATAGACGGCGGTTACGAGATGGACGGCAGCTTGCCGGATGCGAAGTACTGGACGGAATGAAAGGCGGCGGTATGGAGACGAATTCGGATAATCTGATCGATATCAGCACGCCCCTTTCCAAGGATACCATTATCTACCCCGGGGACCCCGCGCCTGAGTACGGGCTGCTGTTTAGTTTGGCCGGCGGAGGCATCGCAAATGTGGGCGCTATGAAACACGGGCTGCATCACGGGACGCATGTGGATGTGCCTTATCATTTTAACGATAACGGCAGGAAGCTTCATGAAATGCCTTTGGAATTTTGGGTAGGGCCGGCGCTGGTCGTGGATGCTACACATGAGGATGCATGCATATCGGCGGATACTTTGCAGGATATTCCCCTGGACAGGTACCGGCGTATATTGTTTAAAACAAAAAACTCAACGCAGTATTATAAAAAAACTGAATTTTATGAGCAGTTTATCTATCTGCACCAAAGCGCCTGCGACCTGCTCGTGAAAAACAAGGTGCTGACTGTCGGGCTCGATTATATTACGGTAGATCCTTTCGGCTGTGACGGATTCCCCGCGCACAATACGCTCTTGTCCAATGAAGTCTGCATCATTGAATGTATCGATCTGGACGGTGTTGAGGCCGGGGAATATTTTCTTATATGCCTGCCTCTTAAGCTTATCGGTACGGACGGCGCAAACGCAAGGGCATTGTTGCTGCGGAAAGGATTCTGCTTCTAACATATTTTTTTAGAATAGCAAAGCAGCCGCGCGTGCTTTTATGGCCGGCTGTTGCGGCTTTAAGTATGATTTTAAAACGCCAATATGCGCGTAAAAAATCTCCGGTTTATTTTCTATACCTTGATATTTGGAAAACCCGGGCGTTGTTTTGTTTTTATGGTTTGAGATGGACCAGGCGGTTTTCCCTGTATTCGGAAGGGCTCATACCATAAAGCTTTTTAAACTGCAGCGTAAAGTATTTATAATCGCTATACCCAATATTGTTTGCGATCTCATATATTTTGAGTTCGCCTTTTTCCAGGTATTCCTTTGCTTTTTCCATACGGATCCTTCTCAAGAAATCCATATAATTTTCGCCGGTGGTACTCTTAAATAAAAAACTGATATAGGGTGCGGAAAAATGAAATAGCTTGCTTAATTCCTCAAGCGATATTTCTTTGTGGAAATTATCGTGCAAGTGTTTTTTTATGGACTCGATTATTTTATTGTTGTAACCGTTCTTGGATTCCTTATAAGCTTTGATTTGCATGCAAACGTTTATCAGATAGTTTTTTACATAATCCTTCAGGCTGTCTATTGAATATTTGTTGTTGATTCCATTTTTGATATCGGTCAACAGTATTTTTGTCGTCAGCACTTCTTGTATATCCGACAGGTTCTGGGCAAGAAGAAACAGCATGACATAACAATAGTCCTTGATAAATTTAGAATCTATCTCTTTTTTTATACATTGATCGAACATCATATCAAGCAGACTGTTCACTTTTTCAGTATTTGTAGACAGGGTTTCCGAAATAATCGTGTTTATTTCATACGGATAATTGATAATCCATTGCTTTTCATTATTGATGTAAGAATCTTCGCTTTCCTCGTAAATAAAAATATCCCGTTCCTTATGAAAAAACTTTTTTTCTATGGCTTTATTCGCCTGTATATAGGACCGGTTTATCTGATAAATAAACGGATAGTTTAACCCGACTCCGGCCGATACTGTGCAGCCATATACCTCTGTTAATTTTAATAGTATTGATTTTATGATATTCAGTATATATTGCATATTAAAATCATCGTGATAAAAATGAAATACTATGATTATTTCCTGGATATCTTTTACCGCGAATACTGCGCAATCATTATCGTTTAAAGCACCCTCGATTATTTTCGAATAATCTGAAATAGTGTGATCCCCTTCGTTCCCATCATTGTTGATATCGCCTGCAGTATTTCCTTCGATGCGTATAACCACTGCTAAATAATTATCGCCGGACAGATTGATCTCAAAAAAATCCAGCCTGTCTTGTATGGTGCTGATAAGCTCCGGTTTAGCCGTGACCATATTTAAAATAAACTCGCGCCGCATGATCGTAAAGTTTTGCTGGAGCAATTTTTGCTGACGCTGCATATTCAGCCGCTTTTTTTGTTCCTCATCCAGGGACAATTTTAATGTTTTAAAGGTATCTATAAAGACATCGATATCGGTAGGCTTGAGAAGATAGTCATATACCTGAAACTTTAAAGCCGATCTTACAAAGTCGAAGTCGGAATAACCGCTCAGTATGATTATTTTTACGTTTTCATAGAGATCATTTATTTTACTCGCCAGCTCCAAACCGTCCATTACGGGCATGCGTACATCTGTCACAACGACATCCGGTTTTTCGATTTTCATTTTTTCCAGGGCATCGACGCCGTTGATTGCTTCCGCTATAATCTCAAAACCGTATTCTTTCCAGGTAATGCTGTTTACGATGCCTTTCCGGATCTTGTCTTCATCTTCAACAATGATTAGCTTATACATAAATTTTCTCCTTTATCAAAATGAGGATCATTCATATAAAATGCAATAAAAAACAGAATTATGGATAAACTTTTAAAGATTCGTTGACAGCCTCAAGTTTTTCAATGCCGGGATTTTCAGCGGGGGAATATGACATCGTCGCAGGGAGCTTTAATATGACCCTTGTTCCTTTATTGATCCTGCTGTATATTTCTACACCATACTCATTGCCATAATAAAGCTTGATACGCTGATTCACATTTTTCACCCCAATGCTTTGGGTTATATCCTTTACCGTGCTGTTGATGTATTTATATAGATTCTCTACCTCCTCTTCGGACATGCCGACGCCGTTATCAATGATTTCGAATATTAAATTATCTTTTTTATTAAAACCTTTGATAATGATCATTCCGCCGCTTTGAATATTTTCCAAACCGTGAATAATGGCATTTTCAATGATCGGCTGAAGTATAAATTTGATTATTTTATAGTTCAAAACCTTATCGTCTATAAGCCATTTTACGGAAAACCGTTCGTTAAACCGTATTCTCTGCAAATAGACGTAATTTTTAACGTTCATTACTTCGTTTTCGACAGTAATATATTCTAATCCTTTGTTGATGCTTGTCCTGAAAAAATTCCCGAGAGCGGTAATCATCTTGGATATCTCAATTTCACCCTTTTCGTATGATATCCAGAAAATCGATTCCAGTATGTTGTATAAAAAATGCGGATTTATTTGCTGCTGCAAAGCGTTTAATTCAGCTTCAGTCTTTAAAAACTCCAGCTCTTTTTCTTTGATTTTTGATTGAAATACGTCGTTTATGAGGTTGACCAGCCTCGATAACATTTCGGTAAACCCAATGCCCAGTATGACCAATTCATCCTTGGTATTGCCTTGAGAATTATCAAAATCCAATTTTACGCTAAGATCGCCCTGTCCCACTCTTTGCATGGCGGATGCAAGCTTTTTAATTGGGGAGGATATACTGGAGGTAATCACCAAGGCGAATAGAATTGAAAGTATGATCAGTATAAATACGATAGACAGCGTAAGGATCCCGTTTTGCACGGTGCTGTTCATCAAATAGGCGTAGGGTATTACGGATATGATGCGCCATCCGTTTAAATCAAGTATGCTGTAGGATACCAAAGAGTTTCCTTCCTGCATGTTAAAGGAGAAAATCTTTTCTGTTTTTTCTTTTCCCGTATTTTGCAGCTCCATTGAATCTATTTTGTTCAAAATATTGGGGTCGATTTGCGTCAGCACCATGTTTTTATCGGGGTGTGAAATGATCAAGCCTTCTTTTGTGGTTATAATAATATAATGCTTGTTTTCCAATGTATTGTATTTGCATAATTCATCCACATATTCTCTTTTAATAGACATCAGGCAATAACCGGCGATTTCATCTGAATTGGGATCCAGCCGCATATTTTTGGAAATAATAATATATCGGTTGTTGTCCCCGAGCATCTCCTTATTTGCTATTTTCCAGACCACGTCGTTTGTCCTGCTCGTATCGTACAGCAACTTGCTGTCCCTGGCGCTTCCTTTGGAAATCGGCAGGCTGTAATAGATGCGCGCCCCGGATTGCGAGCATATCTCCACAGAATCGATGCCGATTCCCGCTCCAATGATAGAAGCGAGCGTTTGTTTTATTTCTATAGGGGAATATGCGTCTTTGTCATATGACTGCAGGTTATAAAGCTCATGCAGGATAACATTGTTTGAGGATATCCGATTGATCTTATCGACAAACGAATCAAATACATAGGCGATGTTATTGGATATCTGCGTCGAGATCTTTGCCGAGAAATCCTTTGATTTCATTTCCATGTCATTATAAGTGGAAATGAAAGAATAAGACCCGATTAAACAAATAGGCAGTATTGAAATAATTAAAAAAGAAAAAATCAATCGCTTGCTTATGGTTGATTTCGGCGTATAGATTTCGGCAAATATTTTTCGTATATTAATTTTCCTGCGTACATTCTGTAACACGTGAAATACCCCGTTAAAAAATATAAATATACAAAATAATATTTTGATGCGCACATTTAAAAGTATGATCGTTTATTAAATTTAAATATACAGTAATACAAAAATCCTTGTATGTAAAGACATTGCTTGATGGAACTATTAATTTATGGGGATATTTATATTAAATATACACTACTATATCCAGAATTCGTTATATATCATATCCGCGAAATTTTTTTTATAATAAACAGGTAAAAAGAAAGACAAACTCTTATTTCCTTAATTTTGAAAATGATTTCGGTTATCGATTACGTGTAAGATAACCAGATTTAAACCACTATTTGAAATGGATGTGCATTTTTGTACGTTTTTTCAGTAGGGTTAATAAAAAGGAGGAGTTCAAAATGAAAAAAGGATTTACCAAGGTGGCGATCCTGGCCATGGTCATCGTAATGATGATGTCTGCTTTCGCGGCATGTGCGCCTGCTGCACCCAAGGCGGAAGATCCCAAACCGCAGGAGTCCAAAGCAGTCGAATCATCCGCTGCGACCGAAACAGCAGCAGCCCCGGCCGAACAGACAAACAAGACGATTGTCTATTCGAACAAGAGCTTAAGCTACTACTTCTTTGTAGTATGCCAGGAAGGTGTTAAAAAATCGGCTGAAGGACTTGGCTATAAGTTTGATGCGGCGATTGCAGACTTCGATTCAGCGAAGCAGACAAGCCAATGGATGAACTATATTGCGCAAAAACCGTCGGCGATCATCTCGGATCCCATCGACAGCGAAGGTTTGATCGATGCCGTCAACAAAGCGGCCGACGCCGGTATTCCCGTAGGCATTATCGATACGCCCACATCCGGCGGCAACGTTGCCGTAACAGTCGCCTTTGACAACAAGATCGCTGGCGAAATGGCCGCTGAAGAAATCGTAAAGAGACTGAAAGAAAAATATGGCGAGGAAAAAGGCACAGTTGTAAATATCTACGGAGCTATGAGCAGCTGGGCGTGGCGTTTGCGCAAGGAAGGGTTTGAAGAAGTCATAAAGAAATATCCGAAGATTCAGTATTTGGATGTTCCCGGCGAAGGCGATATGACAAAAACCCATGATGCATTGATCAATACGATAGCAAAATACCCGGAGATCGATGCCGTGCACTGCCCCAGCGACACGCCTTCCCGCGGTATGATGGAAGCTCTGAAACAGAAAAACATGTGGTTTAAGGTCGGAGAGAAGAACCACGTCATATTCGTTACAATCGATGGAGAGCCTGTTGCCAATGAACAGCTTGCTGCTGGATATTATGACGCCACCATCGCCCAGGATGCCGTATCCTATGGCGAAATCGCAGTAGAATTGCTCAATAAATACACTTTCAATGGTGAAAAGGTTCCTCTTGGCAAGTATACCAATGACAAGTATTTCTGGAAAGAATGCGAGATCATAGACAGCCCGTCCGGACCGTATGTAGCAATACCTCCCTACGTTATCGACAATAACAATGCTACAGATCCGAAACACTGGGGAAATGTTGCCACCCAGGTATGGGGATTGAAATACGAATAAGGCTACATTCGTTTTAGCACAAAAGCAATAGATCCTTTTAAAGATTGCATGTGTGAAGCAGAGACGTCTGTTTCACACATGCAATAACATAATTAATGAATGCCGTCGGATAGTTCTATTGCATGCAGAAAGAAGGAAAGGCCAATGAGTGACATCATATTAAGAATCAAAAATGTATCCAAGCATTTTGGACCCACGCAGGCATTGAAAAATATCAGCCTGGATATCAAACGCGGCACAATACATTCACTGGTCGGCAGAAATGGCGCAGGCAAATCCACTTTGGTCAATATTATCGCCGGAATCCATATCCAGGATAATGGAAACGTGTTTTTGGATGAAACTGAGATAACGCATAATACCATTTTTGAAAGGCAAAAAATCGGGATCCGGATGGTCACACAACATGCGAGCGTAGTGCCGTACCTAACCGTTGCTGAAAATATTTTCCTTGGTTTGTGGCCGTTCAATAAGCTTAAGATGGTGGACTGGAAAGCTGCTTATGCCGCTGCTGAAAAGGAATTGAAAGACTATGGACTGGATATCGATCCAAAGAGCCTGGTGGCCAATTTGGACCAGATCGCGCAAAGAAAGGTGAACATCATCCGTTCGTTGTACGGCGGCGGAAAATTAATCATACTGGACGAACCAACAACTTCTTTGTCGTCCGAGGACAGGGAAAACCTTTTTAGTTTTGTAAAAGAACTGACAAAAAAAGGCACAACCTTTATTTATATTTCTCATTATCTCGAGGAAGTTATCAAATTGTCGGATGAAATATCCGTTATCCGCGACGGAATGGCCTATACGGGTTACACAAGCGAGAAAGTGAATGTGCAAAAGCTCGCAAGCCTTGTGGCCGGTGAGGACGTCGTTTTAACGCAAAGAGAAAAAGAAGAACAGGCGGATCCAGATGATGTCGTGATCGAGTGCAAAAACATTTGCGCAGAGAATTTAAACGATGTTTCATTGCAGATCCGCAAAGGTGAGATCATTGGTTTTATCGGCTTCCCAGGGTCTGGCGCTCAGGAACTGTGCAGGACTTTATACGGCTTATTGGAGCAAAAGAGCGGAAGCATACTGGTGAAAAATAAACTAACAGGAATAACAAACCCAACAAATGCTTTAGAAAATGGAATTGTCTATATACCGCATGACAGGCATAAGGAGGGTATTGTTGATATCCTGACGATACGGGAAAACATCTCGCTGCCGATTTTAAAGAATAAGCTTACGGGCAAATCTGTTTTCTTAAAGAAGCTTAAAGAGAAGGATACAACAAACAAATGCATCCGGCTGCTGAATGTAAAGGCAAATTCCATGGAGGATAAGCTAAGCAGCCTCTCCGGCGGAAATCAGCAAAAAGTAGTCGTTGCAAAAGCTTTGGCCTGTGAGCCTTTGTGCCTCATACTCGATGAGCCTACGGTTGGGATTGATATAAAGAGCAGGGAAGAGATTCTGACAATTCTAAATGACATGACAAAAACAGGTATGGCCGCGATATACCTTACAAACGATTACGAAGAATTGATCCGGATGTCCGATAAGCTCGTATTTTTTGACAAAGGCAGGATCACAAAAATAATCGATAACAGCGGTCTAAAAGCCGAGGATATCATAACGATTCGCGATACAAAAAAGGATGGTGCATATGGATACGAATATTAGTAACACAGTTGAATTTTCCATTAAAACCTCATGGGCCAAACGTGTTCGGGCTGCTTTGAAATTTGTTTTAGATAACATCGTATGGTTTTTATTGATCATATCGATCGCTGTAATGGGGCTTATTGAACCGGTTTTTTTTAGTTCCTCGATACTGATGAATATTTTGGTGCAGGCATCGGTGCTGGGCGTTTTGACTGCCGGCATTTCATTTGCTATTTTACTTGGGGAAATCGATCTTTCGGTAACCGGCATCATGGGATTTTCAGCCTGTATCGGGACATTGGCTATGAGGGCGGGACTGCCCTGGTATATAACGATAATATTTATTATTGCAATGGGAATGGGTTTCGGATTTTTAAACGGCGTATTGGTGGCAAAAGTCAAAGCGGTTTCCCTGATTGAAACGCTCGCGTTGAATATGTCGCTGCAAGGCGCTGTTTTGGCAATTACACAGGGAAGAACCATTGTGGATTTCCCCGAGGTTTATAAATTTATAGGACAGGGGAATGTTTTTGGATTCCCTATCCTGCCGGTCGTATTTATACTCATCTATGTCATCATACAGAACATCTGGAAAAGAACTGCGCTTGGAAGAAGCATGTTCGCAGTAGGCGGCAATGCCAACTGCGCCAAGGTTTCCGGGATCCGGGTCACACGCATAAAAATATACGCGTTTTTGATCTCGGGCACGCTGGCCGGCCTTGCAGGATATCTGTTGTCTTCCTATCTTGGAGCGGTTACGGCAACGTTTGGCACCGAGTTCCAGATGAATACCATTGCGGCGGCGGTGATCGGGGGCGTAAGCCTTTCCGGCGGGCGCGGAAAAATTACAGGCGTCCTCGGCGGTGTGCTGCTGCTCACGGTTATACAAGTCGGGCTTCAGGTGCTGGGCCTCAATTCCTTCTTCGTGACTATGGCAGGCGGCATCATGATATTCACAGCGGTTTTGATCGACGCGATAAGGGTTAATTTTCAGGGATAAAATTTAAGCACACGGGAACAAGGATAGGAAGTTTTAAGGGATGGATCGCCAATACCGTTGGTATTGTATAATTCACCGGAATACGCGGCCGGCGTTGCGCTGTCGCCCGGAAGTATTTCTGTACTCAGCGGGCATCCCAATATTGCTGCGATGAAAAATTCATCCACCGAGCCCACAGCAAGATATATAAAAAGCGATTCGCTTAGACAGCAGCTTTCTCATACATGCCGGCAGGGTACTGCACTTTTACGAGGGCTTAGTCGAAGGAGCGGCAGGCGCGACACTGGCTGCGGCCAATTAACTTCCAGGCCTGTGCAGCAGAGTATTTACGGCATTTCAAGCAGGGAAACCGGACACGGCCAGGGCGCTTGGCGAGAAGCTTGTGCGTCAATAATGCGGTATCTGAAAACGGTGTCCCCGGAGTCGAATATGCAATGGAATTAACAGGCTTTAAAAGCGGAGAATGCAGGCTGCTGCTATTGCCTTTAAATGGAAGAAAAAAAGACTCAAATAGAAACATGTTTTTTTAACGAAGATTTATTGAAGGAGTTCTAAAATGCAAATTGCAATCGGAAGCGATCAGCACGGCCTTGCATACAAGAAAATGATCGTAGAGGAATTTGGCAAAAAAGGGCATCGGTTTATAGATGTCGGCACATATGATGCGCAGCCCGTAAGCTATCCGGGGATAGCTTATAAGGCTACAAAAAAAGTGGCGGATGGCGATTGCGAGAGGGCCATACTCATATGCGGAACGGGCATCGGCATGGCCATCGCCGCCAACAAGGTGAAGGGCGCATATGCCGCCGTCTGCCATGACCTATACTCAACCGAAAGATCCGTTTTAAGCAACAACGGCAACGTAATGTGCATGGGAGCGCTGGTGATCGGCCCGAAAACCGCTGAAAAGCTGGTAGAGCTATGGCTCTCGCTGCGGTTTGACGCGGCCGGCCCATCCGCAAAAAAGGTAGCCGAGATCTTCGAAATAGAATCCGGAAGTTTCGAGGGTCAGCGATGAAAGAAACATGCGACAGTTTTGCGCTGGAAAAAGGGGCGCACAATATCCGGCGACATATCGTTAAAACCATCGTCAATAACGGCGAAGGCCATGGCGGCCCGGCATTGTCCTGTGCGGACATATTATCGGTACTGTACCTTGGCGTTATGCAAATAGACAAAAATGAGCCGCAGGCAAGAAGCAACGATAAATTTATTTTAAGCGCGGGCCACAAATGCCTGGCGCTTTATGGCGCGCTGGTGGAAAAAGGGATCGTAGACGCCGAAGTGCTAGGAACATACAACCATTTGGGCTCGTCCGTACCGGGACACCCGGATGCTTCAAAGCTAAAAGGCGTGGAGTTCAGCACCGGATCGCTGGGACATGGGCTGCCTTTGGGCTGCGGATACGCGGTCGCCGCAAAAATGAGCGGTGAAACATACAAAACCTATGTTTTGATGGGCGACGGCGAACAGGGGGAAGGCTCCAACTGGGAGGCGGCGGCATTTGCCGCCCACAACAAACTGGAAAATCTCATAGCTGTGATAGATGAAAACTGTCTGCAGATAAATGGCAGGACGGACGAAATATGCCGGCCCTCGTCTTTGGAACAAAGATATGCGGCGTTCGGATGGTCTGTGCGGGCGGTAGACGGGCATGACGTGAAAGCGCTTTTTGAGGCGTTTAAAGCGGCTCCTTTTGATCCTGGAAAACCGTCCGTGATAATCGCCCGGACAATAAAAGGCAAGGGGTTAAGCTTTGCAGAGGATAATGTGAAATACCATCACTGGCATCCGGATGAAAAAGAAGCTTTACAGGCGCTCCGTGAAATAGAAGAGATGGGCAAGAGGTGGCAGCAATGACGGCGCGGGACCCGAGAAAGGCATTTGAGGAAACATTGCTTCAAATGGGAAAAGAGAATGATAAGATCGTTGCGGTTTCCTGCGATTCGGCGAGCGGCGGCGGAATGGGAAGCTTTTTTAAAGCTTTCCCGCTGCGCTCCGTAGAGACGGGCATCAGCGAACAGAACGCGGTCGGTATATGCGCAGGGCTCTCAAAACAGGGATTTATACCGGTGATTGTGGTGATCACGCCTTTTCTTACCATGAGGGCCTATGAGCAGATACGCGATGATATCGGCTATATGAATATGAATGTAAAGCTTGTGGGTTCCGGAGGCGGTCTCGCATATTCCACGCTTGGCTCCACGCACGAGGCTTTGGAAGATATCGCGCTGATGCGGACAATACCCAATATGACCATTCTGTCCCCCGGAGATTCTTACGAAGTCGAACAGGCGCTTAAACTGGCGGTAAACCATATCGGGCCCGTATATATACGCATGCCGCGGCAGATACGGCCTTTTCCCGCGGATCCGGAAAAAAGGCGCATTGCGATCGGCCGCGCGGAAGCGCTGAAAGACGGCGGGGACGTTGCCATACTGACTTACGGCACGATGGTCGAGGAGGCGCAAAAAGCAGCGGCGGAATTGCAAAAAGACGGGATAAATGCCGCCGTAATCGATTTTATAACGATCAAGCCGCTTGATGAAAGCACCCTGAAAGAATATGCCGGCAAAGTGAAAATGCTGGTGACGGTCGAAGAACACTCGGTGGTCAACGGTTTTGGAAGCGCCGTTGCGCAGTATATAGCGCCGTTTATAAAAGCGCCGCCGCTGTACATTATGGGCGTGCAAGAGGGCGCGAAGACGACGGGCCCGTATTCCGAGGTATTGCAAAGTTACGGGTTAACGGGAAAGCAAATAGCTTTAAATATTAGAGACTTATTCCAGGGAGGTAAACCATGACTGTTAATTATCTAAAAGACGTACAGGGAACAGCGGGGATCAGTTTTTCTTTAAATTCATTGAACATTCCCCCTGCAAGAGGACAGGAGAGCCTTGTTAAAAGGATACTGAACAAAAAAATTTCCTTTGATGAGTACAAAGTATTAAGTGACGCCGTAAGCTTTATAGGTGTAACGGAAAGGTTCGGGGATGTTATCCGTATTTTTAAGGTACCGGAAGGTGAAACGCCTGCGGGCTTCAGAGCGGAATGCTTTTTGGATTGCGACAGGGTCCTGCGCGCCGACCTTGTGCGGGATATCGGCTACGATAAGAACGGCGAAAAAAGGCCCACAAAGGTCATCTTTTCCGCCGATTCCGCAAATCCGTACGAAGTTGAACCTATTGCCGGGTTGCTCGGAAATCTGACGTGCAATCCGGGTATCGTCTATGATCTTTTTATTAATAACCCAAAGGCGAACGTGGGCAACAAGTTTAAAACACGCGATGAGGTCATGGTCGAGCTGGGCAGGGTTTTAGGGCCGGGCTGTGATATAAGCGTGGAGCTAAACAACCCTTTTGAAAAAGATTTCAACAAGATATTGGAGGAAGCCGAGAAATTTAAAGAGATACTTTCGGAATACAGGCTGGTTGTAAAAGTGCCGCATACCGGCCCGGTCAATGCCGGCAATGTGCGCGAACTGCTGGAAGGCGACAAAAAATTCAATCTGCGTTATGACCAGGCCACGACGGAAGACGCCCTCCGGGGACACAACCTCGCATTGAAATTAAGGGAACACGGCTACAGGATCAACTATACGCTGATGTTTGAGCCTTACCAATCGGCATTGGCGCTTCAGGCAAAACCGTACTTCATCAACAGCTTTATCCGCCACCGGCTGATGCAGGGCGAAACCATCAGGAAACTTTTGGATTTTTATAAAATGACGCGGGATAAGAAGTATTTGGAGGATTTGCGCGCATTCATGCTCAGCGTCGACTTTCTGAACAAGAACGAGACCGGAAAAGACCTGATCGACATCATGAATCTGGCTGAAGACACGATAAAATACAGAAAACTGGAATGCGAAGAAGGCAGCGACGGGCTGGACGGGCTCCGGCACAATCTTCGGCTGTTGAAAAATAACAATCTGCCGGACACCCGCCTGATCGTATGCAGCATGGAAGGCCCGTACAACTATCCGGATATCGATAAAGTCACGACCGATCCCGAATTTGCCGACGTTATCGACAGGCTGGTCATTACAGCGGAGCCCGGTTATCTCGCAAGATTTACATCTTCAAATCTGGTCGTATCGTATCAAAGAAGGTTTATGAATGCGGCATCAGGGCAGAAATAGCGGTTTTTAATATATTTTTGGAGGGAACTATGGATAAGAGATTAATGGGCGTATTTGCTCCGATCACGACACCGTTTTTGGAAAACGGGGAAGTAGACTATGCGGGGCTTAAAAAGAATATGGATTTCTACGCCGGTTCCAGGATACAGGGATACCTGGCCCTTGGCTCCAACGGAGAAAACAAGAATTTAACAAACGATGAAAAATTAAAGGTTTTAAAGACTATTATAGACAACAAAGGCAAACAGCAAAGCGTGATGGCGGGATGCATATTCGAA
>Ga0366776_1024_pt1 | contig 23118 bp, 17 predicted proteins | sample BONcelN113001D11_FD_207070 | JGI IMG/M metagenome (GOLD analysis project Ga0366776, IMG submission 207070) | Enriched cells from coal bed in the Powder River Basin, Montana, United States - BONCAT cells N11 rep2 HSBNCT.N11.300.1.D11 ...
GCTTCCACCCTGCGGGACGGCGATTTCCGTAAGGGTCGAAGGAAACGAAAACAAGGAACGGAAAGGAAAAGGGGACAGTCCCCGTGACATCCCCGTAACACGTGTCATGCCTTCGGTTTCCCTTCGTTCTTATCGGCCATTCTGGAAAAAGACGGCCCGCAGGGTGAAAAAGAGTCACCTTACGTTAAGAAATCCATTTGTTTGAGCGAAGCGAGTTTAATGGATTTTAGTAAGGTGACTCTTTTTCAAGGCTTTTGGAAGACAGGCCTAGCCTTTTTGATACTTTTGTGGCAATGACAAAAGTATAAGCCGTGTGTTTTCCACTGAGGCTGTCAGGCCTTAACAATCAAGGGTTGAGCAGATGAGGGTGACAGCAGTTGTTCAGTTGCACAAAAGCCGCTTTAGCGGTTTTTCTGATTTGCCGTAATGCATAAATTGCGCAGCAATACCTGCTTTCCCCGCCAGCTAAAGGCGCGTTTGCCATAACAATGGTGAAATTGCTTATTCGACAGCAAGGCAAGTTCGTCCTGACTGATTGCCGGTAGAATATCAGCCTGGAATTCTGCCAAGGGAGTCGCAGCGATATTCTGGTTGTGAGGACAGACATCCTGACAGACATCACAGCCAAACACCAAATCCGTTTTACCTATTATCCCTATTTCGGCAGGCGATAAAGCCGCCTTTTTTTGTGTCAGATAGGATTTACAGCTTCGCGGATCAATCGTGAAGTCCCCGAGAATGATTTGGCCGGGGCAGGAAGATGAGCAGCGGCCGCACTGCAGGCAAACCCGGTCAAGCGGTGTATCCGGCACGAAGGGGTAGTTAACCAGCAAATAACCAATAAAGAAATAAGAGCCATATTGATCATTAATTAGGCAGCTATTTATGCCATAAAATCCTAAGCCGGCAAGATAAGCCAGATAACGGTCAGCTAATGGGCCTGTATCGGCATAGGCCTGACCATGAAAACCAGGAATGAGTGACTGCAGGTAAGTATTGATCTGATTCAGTTTCTCTTTAATTAAAATATGATAATCCCGGGAATAGGTATATTTGGATAAATTGGCTCCTTTCCGGCTGCCGATATAGTAAGGAAAGAGGCACACTATGACTGACTGCACATCAGCCATAGTAAGCTGCGGCTGTGTGCGTTTTTGTATATCCTTTTCATCAAATTCAATGCAATGACCCCGGTTGATTCTTTTTTGCAGAATATCAGCCAATTGATCATAGGGGCCGGGCGGTGCAATACCGACATAGTCCAGTCCGAGAGAAGCACAATACTTTTTTAATAGTTGTTTCATGAAAATCTCCGGTTATGTTTCTTATTTTTATAATAAAGCTTTACAGCCTGCTAAGCAAATAAGGAGAGGATGTATTTAAACATTCCATAGCTTGCAACTATTATACAATAGCTAATGGATATTTTAAATTTTCAAATAATTATGATAATATTTTAAACAATGGGTTTCCCTATCGCCAAAGTAGCAATGGAAGAGGTGCGTACCAGCACACAGATAGGGCGCTCATAGCTGAAGTTTCATATGAGTAAGAGTACAAAGGCGGGGTTTCCCGCCTTTGTAGGTCGTAGTCGATGATCAAATTGGTCAGTTATAAATTGGGATAAGCAGTGGCTTTTCATACGAAAGAAGCTTGCCAAGGAGATTGCATTATGACAATGAAGTTAGCAGTTATCGGTGTTAATGAAACAAATATTGAGGAGGTGAAAAGCATTGTTGTAGCGACGGTGGGCAGTACGGCAATTATTGAACCTGCGACCGTCAATGACTATAAGCAGATTAGAGATGCCGACCTATATATCTGTCTGGTGAATCGTCAACAAGAAGTTGCTAATGCTTTCGGCGAAAATAAAGTTGTTGGACTGGAATTATTGCCGTCTACAGAATACTTTCTCGATATCAGCCGAATTCCCGCAGGGGAAACTGTCATCATGTTTAACAACAGTACTGCGGGTACGGTTGTACTGATGAACTATTTGAAGCAGTTTAATTTGAATCATGTATATTACCAAGTAGTTCCATATGACGAATGGAGTCAACAGGACGTTGCCAGAGCCCTTTCCGTAGCAAAATACATAACCGGAGGCATCGCTTATGTTGGCGAAGGCAAAGCACTCTATACTCGTTTTGCAAACTGCTTGGCAACAGATGTTAGGGTGATTGTCAGTCCGCCTCGCATCGCAACATCTGCCTCGGTCAGCCAGTTGTCACAAATATATTCCACTATTGTGCACAATAAATCGATAGAACGTCTATCAGAAATTTCCCGGCATCTACAACAAAAAACTGCTGAAATTGCCAACCTGGCCAATAATGTTGCTGAGGCAATGGCAAAGTCAATCACGGAGACAACCATAATTGCAACAGAAATAAATACCCAACTGCAGCAACAAGCAGAAGCAATTAAAGCAACAGCGGCAGATGCGATAAACCTGTCGAGTGCGGTAGAAAATATCGGCGGAGTCACTCAAACCATTCAGAACATTGCCTCTCAGACTAATCTGCTTGCATTGAACGCCGCGATTGAAGCAGCAAGAGCTGGTGATTCCGGGCGCGGGTTTGCCGTTGTCGCTCAGGAAGTGCGCAAGCTGGCAGAGCAAAGTAATAACTCAATCCAGAATATTCGCAAATCAATTACTGGTGTTCAAGAAATAGCCAAGCAAATAGCACCTTCGATGAATAAAATAGTCTGCAGAATTATCGATCTTGAAGTTCAGATGAGCAAGATATCGGCAGGAATAGCTAAACAGGCTGATTTGGTAGAAGAATTAGCCCGAAAGCTCGATCAACTGAACATAATGAGCGAGGAATTATCAGTGGAGATAGGAAGAGATTTTAATATGTAGATGGCGAAATTCTTATGTTTCTTACTTCTATAATAAAGCTTTATAGCTTCCTAAGCAAATAAGGAGAGGATATAGAGACAATCTATACTGGTTTATTGTGTTATAGCTGGAGCAGCAGTTGTTTAGCGGCAGAGTGAGCCGCTTGACAGGTTGTATGTTGTACATTAGAATGTAGTAAATGAAAATAAGTAGCCAACAGTAATGAAGTCATAGAGGACTTTCTCACAATTTGTGAGAAAGTCTTTTTTATTTATTTCATCAAAATGCGGATATGGAGCTGTTACTATGTCTGACTTATTGGAATGTCTATTGCAGGCGCTGCCGCCGATAGCGCGTATTACCGGTGGTTATGCAACCTTAACTGATAAGGACGGTGTCCGAATCAGGACTGTCGATTCACAGGGGCAGGAAGTACAAACATTAGAAGGCAGAATATTTCATTTAGCAGAGCAAGCCAGCCTCAGCGGCAGTGTGAGTGTAGGGCCTTCACAGATTACCGAAGGAGCTGAAGCCTGGAGTCTGCCTATAGGAGAGTATGTGCTGGCAGCTAGCAATTTTGAACGGTTAAAATGTGAGCAAGAGTTGGAAGAGTCCCTAAAAAAGGCATTGCCTTTTATTGCCAGAGTAGCTGGTGGCGAAGCTGTGCTTTTCAATGAAGAAGGACGAAGAGTAGCCAGTGTGGGCAGCGATGGACAAACCAATGTAAATTACCTCGGCAAGGTGAGTATTGCTGCTCAGCAGGCTATTAAAAGCCAGCGTCCGGTGATTGGTGAATCTATTTCCGGAATGGGAGCTGTGGCGGTACGAATTCCTATTACAAAGAAATTTGGCTTTGGCTTTAATAATGAGCAAGGCGTACGGCGACAGCAAAAGTTAATCGAAGAGGTTAAAAAATTTCAATACGCCCGCTATAATTTTACTGATATTATCGGTTCAAGTGAAGCAATAGAAAAAGTCAAGAGCAGGGCAGCCTTTGTTGCCAAAGGAGTTTCTTCCATTATTATTTCCGGTGAAACGGGAACAGGTAAAGAATTGTTTTCCCAGTCCATTCATAATGCCAGTGACCGCCGCAGTAAGCCCTTTATCGCTATTAATTGCGGTGCTTTACCGGAATCACTCATTGAGAGCGTTTTTTTTGGTTATGAAGAAGGGGCCTTTACGGGAGCGAAAAAACAGGGAAGCCCAGGAGCCTTTGAACAAGCTAATGGGGGCACGATATTTCTTGATGAGATAAGTGAAATGGACTTCAATTTACAGAGCAAATTGCTGCGTGTATTGCAAGAACGGGAAGTTACCCGTATCGGCGGCAGCAAGCCTTTGCGGGTGGATGTAAGGGTGATTGCCTCAACTAACCGGGACTTGGTTGAAATGATCAATACCGGTACTTTCCGGAACGACTTGTACTACCGGTTAAATGTCGTTGAGCTTAAAGTACCGTCCTTGCAGCAAAGAGTAGAAGATATTCCCGTATTGGTTAAGGTATTTATTAATGAATTTAATAACCTATTAGGAAAATTTGTTACCGGGATTTCCGATCAGGCTGTCTGCAGGTTGTGCCGGTATCAGTGGCCAGGAAACATCCGTCAATTGAAAAACTGCATTGAATATATCATGAATATGGTTAGTATTAACGAAAGCACAATAGAAGTCAGCCATTTGCCGCAGGATATGCAAAACATAATACCGCAAAGTAAACACCTGCACCATCAGGGAACTTTGGCGGAAGCTGTGGCAACAGTGGAAAGACAGTCAATTATCAGGGCATTGCAGCAAACTGATGGCTCAAAAAAGGACGCAGCCAAGCTGTTGTCTGTTAGTACGACTACTTTGTGGCGCAAAATGGTTGAACTGGGAATTGAAACGAATATAAGCATAAAGTAATTGGAATGGCAAACATTGCAATAGTGACGTAGGCATTGCGAATATGCAATGCCTGAAACCGTAGATTTGCCGTTTTTCCTGTGGCTTTTCTCAAAATGCATTTCAAAATTGAAATGCATTTTGCTTATAGTAAGGGCTTTTTGCAAGAATTCCAATAATTGCGAGAGATAGCGGAATCCATTAACGGCGGCTGCTCACAGCAATTTATATAAGTTTTGCAAGAGTTGGCATGATTATTGCGTTAGATATAAACAAGCTGATCGTAACCACGAAGGAGGAACTGATTTATGGAATTTGCCTACTATAATCCCAAAAGTATTCCGGATTTGATAGATACGCTAAGTGGGTTACAGAGCTATGCATTGCTTGCCGGAGGCACTGATTTACTTGTCAAAATGAAAGAAAAACTACTGCGGCCTATGCCGCAAGCAGTGGTTGACATAAATGAAATTAGTGGCCTCAAGGAGATCACCGAAAAAGAGGACTATTTGTGCATTGGTTCACTTGTCAGCCACAGTGCCATAACAGATTCACCATTAATAGCAGATAAAGCGGTCATTCTGGCAGAAGCCGCCGGACAGGTTGGCTCACCGCAAATTCGCAATATGGGCACAATTGGCGGCAATATCTGTAATGCATCGCCGGCAGCCGACACGGTGCCTGCTTTGCTGGCGCTGGCTGCCACAGTAGAAGTATATGGACCGGACGGCAGGCAGGAGATGCCACTGGCTGAACTATTTCAGGGACCGGGACGAACCTGCTTATTGGCGGGACAATTTATTTCACAAATCAAAGTACAGCAAATTCAGCTTAACGAAGGGGCAGCTTTTTTGAAATTCGGCAAACGTAAAGCCTTAGCTATTTCAGTTATCAACTGTGCTGCCTGGTTGAGAATAGGTGATGGCCTTATTGAAGAGGCACGAATTGCCCTTGGGTCGGTGGCCCCTACGCCTGTCCGGTTATATGATGTTGAAAAGTGGCTGCTTGGTAAACCGGCCAATGATGAAGTCTTTGCCCAAGCAGGTTTAATGGCAGCACAGATTTTGAAGCCGATTGATGATGTACGCTCTACGGCAAGCTATCGCACCCGGTTAGCGCGGGTTATTGTATTTCGGAGTTTAGTTACGGCTCTTGAGCGAAGCCAGGGGAGGTGCAGTTGTGAGTAAGAAAGCAATCAGCTTTATCTTAAACGGACAACAGACAAAAGTTGAAGTCGAGCCAACCCTGTTATTAGTTGATATGCTGCGCAATCAACTGGGCCTGACGGGGACAAAGATTGGGTGCGGTGAAGGCGACTGTGGAGCATGTACAGTGCTCCTTGACGGTAAATCAGTCAATTCCTGCCTGATACTGGCCGTTCAAACGGATGGACGTGAACTGCTTACTGTCGAGGGATTGGGCACCTACGATAAACTGCATCCCCTGCAGGAAGCCTTTATTGCTGCCGGGGCGGTGCAGTGCGGTTTTTGTACTCCCGGCATGCTGCTTAGTGCCAAATCACTATTAGATAAAAATCCCCGTCCCAATCGCAAGCAAATAGCCAGGCATATTTCGGGGAATTTGTGCCGCTGTACAGGCTATGCCAAAATAATTGATGCAATTGAGAGGGTAGCCCATAATCAATAACTGGTAGGGAGGCGAGTAAATTGAGTGAGTATCGCATGATAGGACAGTCGGTAAAAAAATTGGATGCAGTTGCTAAAGTACTAGGAAAAGCTCAATTTGCCGCTGATATTTATTTTGACGGAATGTTATATGCGAAAGTGCTTCGCAGTACGGTACCGCATGGAATACTGCGTTCCGTCGATGTGTCCAAGGCTGAAGCCATGCCGGGGGTAGTCGTTATTTTGACAGGTAAAGATGTACCAGGCTCCAACAGTACAGGCATGATTGTCAAAGATGAACCGGTGCTAGTGAAAAATGGTGAAAAAATCCGTAAAATCGGCGATCCGCTGGCGTTGATTGCGGCCGAGACAGAAGCAATGGCCGAAAAAGCGCTGGAACTTATTGAAGCAGATATTGAAGTGCTGCCGCCTGTATTTGATCCGGTAGCGGCAATGGAGGACAGTGCACCTAAGCTATATGCAAAGGGCAATGTGCTTGCTGTCCGCAAAATTCGTAAAGGCGATGCAGCAGCCGCGTTTCAGCGGTGCAGTGTGGTGGTTGAACAAGAATACCGTACGCAAATGGTGGAGCATGGCTATATTGAGCCTGAGGCTGGAGTAGCCAAGCTTGACGGTGAAGTATTGACCATCTGGGTATCTACTCAAAATACGCATTTTGATGCCAAGGAAGTAGCGCGCAACCTTAAGGTCGGACTGGACAAGGTACGGGTGATTCAGGCGGCGACCGGCGGCGGATTTGGCGGGAAGTTAGATATTTCGGTACAAGTCCATCTTGGCTTGTTGGCTATGAAAACACGCCGTGCCGTTAAACTTGTCTACTCGCGGACAGAGTCTATCATTAACTCGGCCAAACGCCATCCTTGTATTATTAAGATGAAGACAGGGGCAAATGCTGAGGGCAAACTGCTGGCGATGGAGTGTTCCATCATCGGCGACACCGGGGCGTATGCGTCGTATGGGCCGGGAACGCTTACCCGGACAGCAGTGCATGCGACCGGGCCCTATGAGATTGAGCATGTTGCCATTGATGCCTATACCGTATATACAAACAATCCTACGGCAGGTGCTATGCGTGGCTTTGGTGTACCTCAGGCAGCATTTGCCCATGAAACACAGATGGATATGTTAGCTGAAAAAATCGGTATTTCGCCCCTCGATATCAGATTGCGCAATGCCCTTCGTGCCGGGTCGGTGACTGCTACGGGGGCACTGCTAAAGAGCAGTGTCGGTATTATTCCCACTTTGGAAAAGACAGCGACAGCAGCAAAAACAATAATGCTCAGTGAATCAGCAGTTGGGAAAAATGCCAAAAAACGGGGTATTGGTATCTCCTCGATGTGGTATGGAATTGGCAATACGGGATTGCCGAATCCGGCCGGTGCATATGTAAATTTGCTAGACGACGGTACAGTGCTTATTTTGACAGGCTGCGCCGATATTGGCCAGGGATCAGATACTACTTTGGCGCAAATTGCAGCAGAAGAATTCGGCATCGACATGGAAGACGTACGCGTTGTATCAGCTGATACGGGTATTACCCCCGATGCGGGAGCATCTTCAGCCAGCCGGCAGACCTATATATCGGGCAATGCCGTTCAGTTAGCGGCACGAGAGGCGAAAAAAGTACTGCTCGAAACAGCGGCAACTATGTTAGGCGTTGCTCCCGATGAAGTAGTGATCGGCTACAAGGAACTGAGTGTCAGGACTACTTCTGCGCAATCCCAATTCCTGACTGATTGTCTAAGTGAATGTCGTCTTGATTTGGGTATGGCTCCCAAAGGAAAGGGGCAATCGGTATCGTTAGCTGATTGTCTTGCCGAGTGTAGGGCGAAAGGTAAACTGACACTGGGACACGGTTGGTTCAATCCCGATACAACGGGGCTGGACCCGGAAACAGGACAGGGAAAACCTTATGCTACCTATGCCTTTGCCACCCAAATCGCAGAAGTAGAAGTAGATACTGAATCAGGCGAAATTGAAGTGCTGCGAATTGTAGCTACTCATGATGTGGGTAAGGCAATTAATCCTGTGAATGTAGAGGGCCAGATTGAAGGTGGCTGCACTATGGGTCTTGGTTATGCGCTGACTGAAGAAATAAAAGTCAAAGAAGGCAAAATCCTGACTAAGAATTTGGCTACCTATCTTATGCCTACGGCAATGGATGTTCCTGAAGTTCATCCCTTCATTGTGGAAGAACGGGAAGAAACAGGACCGTTTGGCGCAAAAGGGGTAGGCGAACCAACGCTCATTCCCACGGCTGCGGCTATTGCTAATGCAGTATACGATGCAATCGGCGTACGGTTTACTGAATTGCCGCTAACACCGGAGCGTGTTTTGGCCAAACTGCAGGAAATTCAGAATGCGGTATAACCCACCTAGGTGTGCCGGAATCAACCAATGATTAATGATGAGTAAAATTCAACCTTTATTAGTAAAGGCGGGGTAGCCGGTTTGATTTCCGGCCGCCGCAGCTATAGCCAACGACGTCTATGCTGTGATCGGTGTATAAATAAAGTCATTGCGATGATCAATATCATGATGAAACGCAAGGACGACCGAGAAAAAGCAGGCAAGGATGCAGCAAGATGGGGGCGATGCTAAAAGACTTTACGAGTGATTAAAGAGACCTTTGGATTTTACAAAATAATTAATCAGGGGGGCGTTGTTATGAATAACTCTGAGACATCAGTAACGGTGGCTGCAAGACTTGATCGACTGCCACTATCCAGGTTTCACTATAAACTGCTTATTATTAACGGCTGCGCCTGGGCTTTTGACGCTTTTGATGTTGGCTTGGTCACCTTCATTGCTACTGCGCTTATTCAGGCCTGGCATTTAAGTTCAGCTCAGGTCGGAATTTTGCTGAGCTCAGGATTATTGGGCATGATGGCCGGGGCATTTTTATCAGGCCCTGCAGCCGACCGGTTTGGCCGAAAAATTGTTTTCCAATGGACAATGCTGATATTTTCGCTTGCTTCACTGGCATGTGCTTTTGCCTGGGATTTTACCTCATTGATCTGCTTTCGCTTCTTGGTTGGAGTGGGGCTCGGGGGTGAAACACCGGTGGTTACTTCGTTAATGGGCGAGTTTATTCCGGCCCGGGACCGGGGTAAAGTGCAAGGCTTGATCAATACTTTTTGGGCATTCGGCTGGCTGGGGGCGGCAACACTGTCGTACTTTATTATTCCTGGTATTCAGGATGGCTGGCGTTGGGCTTTTGTTGCCGGTGCGTTACCTGCTTTCTATATTTGGGTTGTACGCCGCAAGCTGCCTGAATCGCCCCGTTGGCTTGCCTTGCAGGGACGGGATCAGGAAGCGCTGGCCATTGTCGAACAAATTGAGAGCAATGTAGCAAAAACCCATACGGTACCACCGGTAACTGAAGCGGATATGGCAGCTGTATCGGTAGCTAGCAAAGGATCGATCAGCACCTTATTCTCACCGGTCTATTGGAAAACCACCGTCATGTTATGGCTGCTATGGTTTTTGGGCATGTTCGGTTATTATGGATTATTTGCCTGGCTTCCTTCCTTACTGGTAAAGGCCGGTCACAGTATGGTCAAATCATTTCTGTATGTTGTTGTTATGCAATTGGCTTATATACCGAATCAAATACTTTGTGCTTACGGTATGGATAAGTATGGCAGGAAACGACTGCTAACCGCTAATTTATTATTAGCCGGAGCAGCTACCGTGGTATTTGGCTGGGCTTTAGGTTATGGCGCTCTGGAAATTAGCCAGGTTGTCATGTTAGGTGTAATTACTTCTTTCTTTGTTTCAGGAGTATGGGGAATAACCTACACCTATACACCGGAGCTTTATCCTACCGGGATAAGGGTAACCGGGACAAGTATGGCGGCAACCAGTTCGCGTTTAGGCTCGATGCTGGCTCCTTTGGTCATTGGCTATGCTTTGAACTTTGTGGGGGTTACCGGAGCTATCGCTATTGTTGCCGGTGCATTTATCATTGCCGGTATTGTAGTAGCTCTTTTGGGTAAAGAAACACAAGGACGAAGTTTGCAATAGGGTAGGGAACATGATTATGTTCACCAATAGGCGTGTAAGGAATCACCAGAGTAGATACCAGTTTGATTCCCCACGCCGCAGCTATAGCCAATGACGTCTAAGCTGTAATGGGTGTTTAGATAGAGGGCAGCAGCAATGGCGCAGCTGGATTTCACCAAAAAAATAGAGGAGTTGTTTGCATGTCTACCATTACTGAGCGTTTAGGGAACCTGCCTCTCGGGAAGTTCCACTGGAGATTGTTGCTGATTATGTGCCTGGGTTGGGCTTTTGATGCCATGGATACGGGAATCATTTCCTTTGTCTTACCCAAGTTAATGGCATCATGGAAGTTGACTCCCGGTCAAGTCGGTTTTATTGGCAGTGTAGGTTTGATTGGTATGGCTATTGGTGCGATGATTGGCGGCACTATCGCTGACTATGTGGGGCGGAAAAAAGTTTTTGCGGCAACCTTGATTATTTATAGCTTAGGTACAGGCGCTTGCGGTCTGTCCTGGAATTATGAATCTCTGCTTTTCTTTCGTTTCTTAGTGGGCTTTGGCTTAGGTGGTCAATTACCTGTCGCCATTACCCTTATGAGCGAATATTCACCAACAAAATACCGCGGCCGCATGATTGTATTGCTGGAAAGCTCCTGGGCTTTTGGCTGGCTGGCAGCATCGGTTATTTCCTATTTAATCATTCCTAAGTATGGCTGGGAAGTTGCCTTCTATATTGGTGCTATTCCGGCGTTGTACGTTTTCTACCTGTGGCGAATGGTTCCGGAGTCGGCCATGTTTTTAATGAAAAAAGGCCGGGTAGACGAAGCACACGCACTGGTTTCTCAAGTTGAACAGGATCTTGGTGTACAGCAGGGCCTCAAACCGTCGCTGGCTGAAATAGAGACAGCTTCTTCGGCTCCCGCTTTCAGCGTTCTCCAGCTGTTTAGCCCTACTTATTTAAAACGGACAGCTTGCTTATGGATTTTGTGGTTCTGCATCGTCTTCTCTTATTATGGTATTTTCCTGTGGCTGCCAACGCTGCTGGTTAAGGCCGGCCATAATATGGTGCAGTCTTTCGAGTTTGTCCTGTGGATGACCGTTGCACAAATTCCCGGATATTTTGCTGCTGCTGCTTTAGTTGACAAAATTGGCCGTAAACCGACGATGGCTATCTTTTTGCTTGGCTGCGCTTTCTCGGCATACATGTTTGGCAATGCGGTGTCTTCAACAGAAATTTATCTGTGGGGTTGCTTAATGTCCTTTTTCAATCTTGGTGCCTGGGGGATTTTATATACCTATACTCCCGAGCTGTATCCTACGGAAGCCCGTTCGACCGGTGTGGGCTGGGCAGCCGGTTTTGGCCGGATTGGCGGTATAGCAGCTCCCATGATTGTTGCTGCAATGATTACCGGTCCTGATAAAATACCATTAGTATTTATGATGTTCACGGCAGTACTGGTTATTGCCGCCTTAGACATGATTGTCCTGGGAGATGAAACCAAGCAGAAGGCTTTGAATTAATAAGAAAGTAAAAAAAGAATAGGCAGAGAAAGAAAGCTTCTCTGCCTCAGTTGTTGAAAACCTATTTCCCAGGCCGTTCAGAAAGTTCCAGATGCTAGGAAGGCCGAGGAAGCGAGCGAAGACAGTACAGCGCGGGTACGGCAAGTGAGCTCCCGCAGGCCTGACAACGCAGATGGGACTTTATCAACGGCCTGAGGCAGAGAAAAAAAGCTTCTCTGCCTCTCTTTTAATCGCAGGAGGTGGCTGAAATGGCGTATACCGCAATAACAAACATTGGAATTTTGGTATCCGGAAATATTTATGAGCCGATCTTGTCGGCTGATACGATTCTTATTCACGATGGGAAAATCGAAGCTGTAGGCGACAAGACAATCCTTGATGGCCTTACAGTATCTTCTATTGCATATAAACTCATTGACGCCGGTGGTATGACGGTGGTGCCCGGGTTAATTGATTCTCATGTTCACCCGGTTATTGGCGATTATACTCCCCGGCAGAAAATGGCTGATTTTATAGATAGTTCTTTGCATGGCGGTGTAACCACCATGATTTCGGCGGGTGAGTGCCATACTCCCGGCCGTCCAACTGATCCGGCAGGTGTAAAAGCCCTGGCGGTACTGGCACAGCGCTCGTTTCAAAACGCAAGACCCGGTGGGGTAAAGGTCCACGGCGGAGCAGTTATTCTGGAAAAAGGTTTAACAGAGGCTGATTTTGCTGAACTGGCAGGCAATGGGGTATGGCTTGTTGGTGAAGTGGGGCTAGGTTCCATCAAAAAACCGGCTGAGGCTGCGCCGATGGTAGCGTGGGCTAAAGCACAAGGCATGAAGGTCATGATGCATACCGGCGGCACCTCTATACCCGGCAGTTCTACCGTTTCGGCGGCTGACGTACTTGCCGTCAGTCCAAATGTGGTATCCCATATTAATGGCGGTCCAACCGCCATTTCACCTCAGGAAGTAGATAAATTAATTACAGAAAGCGACCTGACGCTGGAAATTGTGCAATGCGGCAATATCAAAATTGCCGATCAGGTAGTACGCAAACTGGCGGCCTTGGGACAGTTGAACAGGATTATCTGCGGGAACGATGCTCCTTCGGGAACAGGTGTTATTCCACTCGGTATTTTGCGAACGATCGTGCAGATCTCCTGTATGTCCGGCATCCCGGCAGAAGCTGCCATTGCTATGGCCAGCGGTAATACGGCAGAGGTCTACGGGCTTAATACCGGCAGTATCGCTCCCGGCAAAGAAGCTGATTTAGTCATTATGGATACACCGATGGGCTCAGTTGGCAAAAATGCCTTAGAGGCCATCGAGGCCGGAGATTTGCCGGGTGTGGCCCTGGTCTTGATTGATGGAGAAATCAAAGTGAATAAGAGCCGCAACACGCCGCCCGCGACCGGTAAAGTAACAGTGGTAACGGTCTAAGGGGGGAAACAGGTGATCATAATTGAGGAAAGCTTATGCAAAGGCTGTAGCCTATGTATCAAAAATTGTCCTACCGGTGCTGTTGGTTTAGTCGAAAAAGTGGCGCGGTTAGGCGCTAACTGTACTAGCTGCGGTATCTGTTTGCGAATCTGTCCTTTTGGTGCCATTAGCAGGGATGAGGTTATGCCTGCCGGTGCTACAGTTTGCCGGGCCTGTCCGGTACAGTGTGCCATTCAACCGGGCTTTGAAGGAGCCTGTCGCCGCTATACCAATGTAAATGGCACACTGGTACGCAACCGGCCATTGGTTTTGACCAATGACCGTACAGGCCAGAGCATTACGGAAATACCCGACCGGCCACTGATTACGGCAGTAGGCGCAGGCACGGAATATCCCTGCTGTAAACCGGCTCCGCATATTGTAGCGGATGTTGTCGACGATATCGAGGTAGTAACGGTGGTGACGGAAGCCCCCCTTAGTTATAGCGGCATTAAAGTCAAGATTGATGCTAATGCGCATATCGGTGCCGAAGGGGCACGGGTGCTTAGGGATGGCGCTATAGTCGGCATGGTGGATACCGAAGAGTATGGGGCCAAGATGCTGTCTATCGGTGGTGCCACTATTTTAAGCGGTAAAAATGGCTTTATGGCCGCCCGGACGATTGTCGACCTGGCTAACGGTGAACGGATGGTATTGCAGGTGGAAAAAGGCAGTAAACTGGACATTGCGGTTGGTCAGCCGCCGGTAATTGACGGTAAGGCTGAGAAAAAAATGCGCATCGGCTGCGGCAGCGCAACTATCGGTATGTTTGCCGGTCAATTAAGTGCCGTAGTTGATGAGGCTATTATTCTTGATCACCATGTCATTGGGCTGCTGTCGGAACATCGGGCCGGAGAAGAAGTAGGGATGACCTACAGCGGAGTAGTTCCCAATGGCCGAAAAAGCACAAGAGGCCGCTATTTTGGTGAACACGGTCACGGCTGGGGAGGCACTGACATAACAGGCCCCTTGCAGGCCGTTAAAAGTATAGATATGAAATTGGCTGCGCCGGGCATGCGGATATTGGTCACAGAGACTACGGGACAGCAAGCGGGATTATTAGAGGTACAGGCTGACGGTTTAGTGGCAGAGATTGCACTGACTGCTGAAATTCAGGCTGTAGTTGATCTGATTGCCGCCAACTGTGAGGATGCCCGGGTTTCGGCAGTGTATGTCGGAGGTACAGGCGGCAGTGCCCGGGCCGGCGTGACTACTCACCCCATTAAGCTCTCCCAGGCGGTACATGAAGGGCAGGTCAGGCTGACAATCGGCGGAGCGCCAACTTATCTACTGCCTGGCGGCGGCATCAATTTTATGGTGGACGTGGAAAAGGTAGTCCCCAAGGCTTTTACCTGGGTGGCGACTCCGGCTACTGTTGCTCCTGTGGAATATACCATGACCAGGGGAACTTTTGAGAGAATCGGTGGCCATACCCACGCGATTAAACCCGTTTCTGATGTAAAAAAGCTGGTTGTTAAACATGATTAAAATAATTGCTCCCGGAATGGTGAAGGTGGATTATGGTCCATTGCAAATGACGATTAGCGCACACCATGGCAATGGTCCGATGACTCAGATCGCTGAGCAGGCAGCTTATTATGCGATGAAGGTATTCACCCAGGTGGCTGTTCAGCAGCAAGTAGCAGCAAGTCCGCAGCAGGTTATAGGAGAGATCAGCAGTTTACCTGAAGTAGTACAGTACATGATCACTGCTGTAAGGCGTTCCGGTGATGTAACCTTGACGCCGATGGCGGCAGTAGCCGGTACCATTGCTGATTTGACGGCTGATTGGCTGGTGGCAGCAGGAGCAGCCAAAGTCATTGTTAATAATGGCGGTGACATTGCCATCCGTCTGACAGATGACCAGACCACCGTCGTAGGAGTAGCACCGGCTATTGGGCTGAAACCGACTCACCGGCTGGCTCTTAACACCGGACGGGAAATTGGTGGTATTGCTACCAGTGGCTTGGGAGGACGCAGCTTTACCAAAGGCATTGCTACCGCCGCAGTAGTGGCAGCCCCCAAAGCCTCCATAGCCGATGCCTGTGCTACCAGCCTGGCCAACGCTACCTATGTTGAACATCGGGGAGTTAAAACAGCCTGGGCCGAAGAGCTTGATCCCAATACCGATATTCGTGGGCACCGGGTAGTCCGGGAGGTTGGTCTGCTGCCGCCGGCAGTAGTGGAACAGGCACTTTTGGGTGGCTGGACAAGAGCGGCTGAATTAGTTAACCAAGGTTTGATTGCCGGAGCAGCTGTTTTTGTGCAGCAACAGATGGTTATGATTCCCGCAGATTTTCTTACGGAAATAAGATAAGGGCAAGCAAAAAAATGGGAGGGAAGTAGCATGGAATTAATCATTCGTAAAATTGTTACCGTTGTTGAAGAGGTTTGCATGGATGGACAAAAAGCCGTTGCTAAGCCTTATCAGAAATGTGTGGCAGCGGCAGTGATAAAAAATCCCTTTGCCGGTGTATATGCCGAAGATTTAAGCCTGCTTACCGATGCTGGTGAATATCTGGGCGGTTTGCTGGCTCAAAAGGCAGTAAGTGCAATGGGAATTGCACCGGAGCAGGCCGAGAGCTATGGCAAGGGAGCCATTATCGGTATGAATGGTGAATTGGAGCATGGTGCCGCCATTCTGCATCCGAAATTAGGCAAGCCCATGCGCGAAGCGGTCGGCGGCGGTAAGGCCATTATTCCTTCCGCTAAGAAGCTGGGAGGGCCGGGAACAACGCTGGACGTGCCGCTGCACTATAAAGACGCCGCCTTTGTGAGGACTCATTATGATGCTATGGAAGTAAGGCTTCATGATGCTCCGGCAGCTGATGAAATTGTCGTTGCTGTTGCCGTGACCTCCGGTGGGCGGCCCCATCCGCGTATTGGCGGTTTGCAAATAGAAGAAATAAAAGGTGAAGACGGCCTGCGGTAACAGGCATAAGGGTGAATAACAATGACGAATGTCGGTTTTATTGGGATCGGAGCCATGGGCAAGCCGATGGCTCAAAATTTAATTAAGTCCGGTAAGGTAGCGTTGCATATCTTTGACCTTAACACAGCTGCAGTAGCGGAACTGGCGGCGTTGGGCGCAAGTCCGTGCCGGTCACCTAAGGAACTGGCAGAGCTTTCCAGTGTAATGATTATGATGCTGCCCAATGCAGCTATTGTGGAAAGTACGCTGACTGGTGAACAGGGCTTACTTGCCGGTGCTAAGGCCGGGCAGACCATCATTGATATGAGCAGTGTAGCAGCTGGAAGTACAAAAAAAATGGCTGCTTTAGCAGCAGTCAAAGGGATAGCCTACATCGATGCACCGGTAAGCGGCGGAGTTGCCGGTGCGCAAGCCGGAAGCCTGACTATCATGGTAGGCGGGGATATGGCGGCGGTACAGGCAGTTGAACCAATCCTGCAAGTATTGGGTAAGAAAATTTACCATGTCGGTGACAGTGGTGCCGGTGATTCGATGAAAGTAGTGAACAATCTGCTGCTGGGCATCAATATGGCGGCAGTGGCCGAAGCATTGGTGCTGGGGGTAAAATCCGGCCTTAAGCCTCAGGTTATGGTAGACATAATTAAAGAAAGTTCCGGCCGCAGTTATGCCTTAGAAGCCAAAACAGAAAAATTTATTTTGAAGAATAATTTTGCTGCCGGTTTTGCCATTGATTTGGAATATAAGGATCTGGATTTGGCGATGGAAACAGCGAAAAGTCTGGAAGTCCCTTTACCTGTTGGCGCTATGGCGCAGCAAGTGTTTGCTATGGCCAAAGCCAAAGGGTTGGGAAGAGAAGATATTTCAGCTGTAGTTAAGGTGTGGGAAGAGCTAGTTAGAGTTCAAGTAAGGGAATAGAAGGTCGGTGGTCACATTGGAAAAAATTTATCAGATTATTGCTAACCATGGCTGGACTAGCGGTGAATTAACGATCGGTGACTGTGTCGAAATAGCTGAGGAAGCTCAGGTACAAGTTAGTGACGTGGTAATTGCCGAAGCAATGGCAATGAGCAATATGACTCAGTCAGAAGTCTATTCAGCTGTGCTTGCCAGCTTTTCACATAACCTATATGCCGTGGAAGTCGGGACGACAACGGGCTCAAGCTTTTTAATGGGTACAACCGGGCGGGAACTTACGCAGAAAGCGGCACCGCAGCTTGTGGCCGATGAGTTTCTCAATAAGGTGCTGGCCTATACGCTGGGCGCGCAGGTAGGAAATCATTCGGTAGGGCTCCAGCCTTGCGCCGGGACAGGGGATTCCTGCACCTATGCCGGTTTCGTACGGGCAATGCTGGAAGACCTGGATAATAAGGAAAGAGTTGCCCAAGTTGCTGCTGTCATGTTGAAGATCGGCACCATATTTAGGGTAGGGAAAACGTCAACCGGCTGCAACATGGAAGGCTTTGGCGCAGGAGCAGCCGCATCGGCAGCAGCTTTTGTAGAACTGGCTGGCGGCAAACCGGCTGATATGGCTAAGGCAATTGTCATGGCCCTGTCGCCGACCATTGCTAATCCCTGCACCCCCCGGGTAATGGTGGCCGGACTGTGTGCCACTCATATCGGCGGCGGAGTGATGATCGGTAAGCTGGCCGCTCAGCTGGCGATGCATACCTCCATTCCGGTGACTGTCCCTGTGGATGTTATGATCGCAATGGCGGCAGCTGTCCATCCTGTATCAGCCAAGCACGTTGTTCCGGTTGTTATTCAGTATATGGAACCGTTTTTTAAAACCAACACCGCTGTAGAAACTTATATTGGCCAGGATGTGCACAATGTAGAAAAAGCACGGATTGATGAAACGGTCACGCAGGCTATAGCAGAAGCACGGGAAATGGCCCGGAAAGCCAATGCCATTGTGAAGCCTTTTGGTGAGGCCGTTGTCGGCGGCAGCAGCCAGGCGGTAGGATCACCGACAAATGCGGCACGCATTGCTCATTTCTTATCAAAAGGGAAGATTAGCAAGGTGAAAATCGAATTGTACCCTGAGCTATTTGCCCGCCGGGGAATTAATGTTCCCGGAATCTTAATGGCTGCCGTATACGGAGCAGGTACTGACAACAGCCAGTTATACCGTGAGGTAATGGATAAGGTGGCTAATGAGGGAATTGAAGTAGAACTGGTACAGATCGATGAGCCTCAAATGCAACAGATTACGGTAATCGCGGCAGAAACGGCCGGAATGGTGACGACGCTTAACCGCGGTGGCGGCCGGCTAGTACTAAAGAGTGCATCTGATGAGCAGGAAGCCTATCGCATCGCCAAAAAACTGGGCATTGAGATAGTTGAATAGGGGGATGTCATGAATTTTATAGAAAAATATCTCGCCACGGCAGCAGGTTTGGAGACGGTGGCTGTAGGACAGGATATTCGCTGTCGCGTTGATTTGGTAGCCGCTCATGATGTCACCGGCCCGATGGCTATTCAGCAATTTGAGCAGATCGGCATTGATCAGGTGTTTGACCCACAGAAAGTGGTGATGGTTATTGATCATATCTTTCCGGCAGCTACCATACAAGCCAAAAGCATGCACTGGATTATTAAAGATTTCGCCCGTCAGTACGGTATTACCCTGTATGACCAAGGGCAAGGCGTTATCCATCAGGTACTTGCAGAAAGTCATCGCCTGCAACCGGGAAAGATATTGGTAGGAGCCGACTCTCATACCTGTACGGCCGGCGGCTATGGCGTTATTGCCATCCCCGTAGGGTCGACCGAACTGGCGGCTGCCATGGCGACAGGTAGCATTGATATTGAAGTACCTGAAGTCATTGAAGTATACATGACCGGGCAGCTTAGCCCTTATGTCAGTGGTAAGGATATTGTATTGTCCTTAATTAAAGAATTTGGTGTAGATGGTCTGACGGATAAGGCCATCGTTTTTACAGGGCCGGGAATTCGCGCTGTCACCATGGATGACCGCATGACAATTTGCAACATGGGGATAGAAATGGGAGCAATGATTGCCTGTTTTGGTGAAGAAGAGGCAGCTGCTGATGTGGCGCAAACAGTACCGCTTGCACTCGAGACAATTACCACCGTGGCAGCCTGTCCCCACTCACCGGCGAATGTTCGTCCTGTTGCCGAATTGACAGATGTCGCAGTGACGCAGGTCGTTGTCGGCAGCTGTACTAACGGCCGGCTGTCTGATATGGAACAAGTAGTCCAGGTTTTAAAGGACCGCAAAGTGAATGCTGCCGTAACCATGCTGGTTATTCCAGCCTCAAAGAATATACTTGCCGCTATGGAGCAGGCTGGTTGGTGTAAAATTCTGCGTGATGCCGGTGCTGTGATTACCAACCCCGGGTGTGGCCCCTGCTTTGGCGCTCATCAGGGTCTTGGTACCGAAAGAGATGTTATCGTATCGACTACCAATCGCAATTTTCCCGGGCGGATGGGCCACCGCAATGCCCAGGTATACTTAGCTTCACCGGCAACGGCTGCAGCAACGGCTGTCCGTGGCAGGATTACTCCGCCGGGCTTATTATTACGGGAAGGCAGCGTGTTATATGAATAACATCAAAGGGAAAATATGGATTTTTGACGACAATGTAGATACCGACCAGATACTGCCTGGCTATGCTATGGCCGAAGAATTCTCCCTGTTGGCCAAGTATGCCATGGCTGGAAGTAAGCAAGCAGATTTTGCTGCAAAGGTAAAACAGGGCGATATCCTTGTTGCCGGGAAAAATTTCGGGTGCGGATCAAGCCGCGAACAGGCACCGGTAGCCTTAAAAGCAGCAGGTGTAAGTTTGATTATTGCCCAGTCTTTTGCCCGGATTTTTCGTCGCAATGCCATTAACATCGGCTTACCGGTACTGGTAGCGGATCTGAATAAGGTTGCTCAGCAAGGCAACTGGATTGAAGCAGATCTTGTTCAGGGAGTTGTCGCGGTTAATGACCGCAAATTTGCCGCTAAAGCCTTATCGGCAAGTGTATTGGCAACGATTCAGGCCGGCGGCCTGATTAACCGGGTCAGGCAGGAATTAGGCGTAAGCAACACCTGAACAAGTTGGGAGGTATAAACAGTGCAAGAGAAAACGAAACAAATCATCATAGAAGACTATGACAGCGTCCGCGCTTACGCGGAAACCTTTGGTGTGCCCATGCCAACGATCGGCAAGGACGGCTTGATTGAAGGCCTGCCGGCACCTTACCCGCGTGTCGTTAACGGGGTGATGCGCAGCGGCTATCGAATCTATGCTTTGGCCCAGCAGGCCGAAGCAACAGGCCTGCCGGTACAAAATCCAATTCTGGGACGCAATACGGCACAGGAAACGTATCAGGAATCGCTGGAAATGTACAACATGGCGGAGAAATTGGGAATCAATCTGTTTCATTTTGTCCATTCCGAAGCAACCCGGCATATTGATCCCTTAAAAGGCCGGGATTTAATTGAACAGTCCCGCGGTAAAGGCGGTATTACACCTGCCGGTGAGCGGGAACTGGTAGAAATGGGCGGCGGCTCAATTCATCCTATGCGAATCAATGCTACCGGTGATACGCCCCATCTGTCCATCATTAATGCTCTGATTGCCGGGTTTGACGGCACCGATATCGGTCCGGTTATCCATGTGCATTTTGGCGGACGCGGTATTCATGACTATAAGACAAAAGTAGTTAATGGTTATAAGGCGCTGGAAATCTGCGCTGAAAACAATATGTTTGTCCAAATTGAATCACATAAGCATCTCAATAACATCGGCGGCACTGACGGAATGGCCTTAGCTATGTGTCTGCTGGCTGAGGGACTGGGGATTTTGGCCGGGTTGCCGCCTGAACTAAGTGCGGTGCAGATGAATGTTGCCGGCCTTAACCTTTTAGCTGATTTGGCAGCAATGAGAGCTTTTAAAGAAACCATGTGGAGCAAAAGTCTGATTGTTGTACCTGAGACTTTCCAAAACCCTCCCGGTGATTTAATTGCCGAAGCAGCCCATTTTGCCCGGATGGCCATTAGCGCCAAATTAGGGGGCGCTCATTTTTATCGTCCCAAGGCTGCTGAGTCGGTTGGTATTCCCACTGGTGCTTCCATGGCCAAAGCCATTTGGGCCACCCACAATGTATTTGAAAATACTGTCGCAATACAAATTCGCGATTCTTATATTGATGAACGTAAACAAGAAATTTTAAGTGAAGCTATGGCTGTCCTGGAAAGCGCTTTAGGACTAGGACGCACTTTATCGCCTGATGAAATTAACGAAGCTTTTTGGCGCCAATATGGAAAAGATGAATTGATTGAAAAAATTGTTCAGGCCGGTAAGGCCGGTATCATGGATTGTCCCCGTGCAGGCGGCTGGGATCTGAAGCGGCACGTAAAAACCCATCGCGACAAAGATGGTATTAAACGCTACATTCCAGGTTTTACACCATTAGGAGTTGATGACAGGCGCGTTGCCATAACGACTGAACCGGTAGCAGTGCCGGAAGTAAAAAAACCAACCCGTAAGCAAAAAATGGTATTAGCTACGGTTGGCGCCGATGCGCATGTTATGGGAATCAACCTGATTCGTGAAGAATTTGAAAAAGCCGGTTATGAAGTCATTTATATGCGAGGCATGAATTTGCCGGAAACGGTAGCTGAAGTAGCCGCCGAAGCCAAGGCTGACATTATCGGTATTGCCAATCTGCTGGGACTTGGACAGGACTTATTCCCCCGGGTTGAGAACCGTTTGAAGCAACTGGGACTCCGGGACAAAGTACTGCTGATAGCGGGAGGCCGAATTAGCGAAAAGGAAGAAGAACATACCTTTTATGAAGAAAAAATTGCCAAAGAAGGTACTGGTTTCCTGGGAGTTGACGGCTTCTTCGGGCCCGGCACCGATCCGGCTCAATGTGTCAAATGGACTCAGGATGTGCTTGAAAGGAGAGGACTATAATGAGTGAGATGCAAAGAATTCCCTGCGTAATCATGCGCGGCGGCACCAGTAAAGCTATGTTTTTGAAAGCCAATCACCTGCCTCAGGATACCGTTTTACGGGACAACATGATTTTACAGATATTCGGCAGCCCTGACGTGCGTCAAATCGACGGCCTGGGAGGCGCCGATCCGCTGACAAGCAAATTGGCGATCATTGGCCCGTCTACTCATCCCGCCGCAGATATAGACTATACCTTTGGGCAGGTCAGCCTGACTGCTCCTTATATCGATTATACCGGTAACTGCGGCAATATTTCTTCGGCTGTCGGGCCTTTTGCCATTGATGAAGGCTTTGTAGCTGCCCAGACTCCGACTACGACAGTACGAATTCATAACACCAATACAGGTCGGATTTTAGTGGCTCAGGTGCCTACTGAAAATGGACGTGCCAAAGTAAAAGGAGACTGCAAAATTGACGGCGTTCCCGGAACGGGTGCAAAGATTATGCTGGATTTTTCCGGCACGGCCGGTTCTGCCACCGATAAACTGCTGCCAACAGGCAATCCAATTGACACCATTACAACAAGTAAAGGTCCCCTGGATATTTCTATTGTTGATGTTTCCAATCCTTGCGTCTTCATCAGAGCCAAAGATATCGGCATGACGGGCAAAGAAACTCCCCAGCAAGTTAACGGCAACAGTGCTCTTTTAGCGCTGTTGGAAGAAGTGCGGGCCAAGGCGACGGTAATGATCGGCATGGCTGACGATGTTCAGTCTGCAACAGAAAAGAGTCCCGCGTTCCCCATGATAGCCTTTGTAGCTCCGGCTGCTGATTATGTAGATTTTACAACAGGCCAGACCATTGACAGCAGCCGGGTTGACTTTTTATCCCGCATGATGTTTATGCAGGTT
>Ga0366776_1021_pt2 | contig 21863 bp, 25 predicted proteins | sample BONcelN113001D11_FD_207070 | JGI IMG/M metagenome (GOLD analysis project Ga0366776, IMG submission 207070) | Enriched cells from coal bed in the Powder River Basin, Montana, United States - BONCAT cells N11 rep2 HSBNCT.N11.300.1.D11 ...
TTGGCGCCCGGCAGCAGTTCCCTTACCTGATCTATTTTAGGGTCTTTTATTACGGCGAATTTTTTGGAGGCAAATCCGAGGCCTATTCCGAATATAAGCCCAAGTCCTCCTAAAACCGCTATAGACCAAATGATTGCATCTATCATTATATTACCCCTCCTACTTAATCAGGCCCTGGAAGCCAAAGAACGCAATGGACATAAGCCCGGCCGTTATAAGGGCGATGGGGAAGCCTTTAAAGGGTTCCGCAATGGGGGCAAGTTCCTGCCTCTCGCGGATGCCTGCGAAAAGCACGATGGCGAGCATGAAGCCTACGGCGCCGCCAACTCCGTTAATAAGCGTCTCCAGGAGATTATATTTCGCATTGATGTTCAATATCGCAACGCCTAAAACGGCGCAGTTGGTCGTGATGAGCGGCAGGTATACGCCCAAAGCCTGATAGAGGGAAGGGCTCGACTTTTGTATCACCATTTCCACAAACTGCACGAGTGCGGCTATTACGAGTATGAACGCCAGCGTCTGCAGGAAGCCCACGTTCAGCGGATCCAATATCAAAACCTGCACGAGGTAGGTGATAACCGAGGCCAGCGCCATGACGAACGTGACCGCAAGCCCCATACCGACCGCGGTTTCCACGCGCTTGGATACGCCGAGGAAGGGGCATATCCCGAGAAAACGGGACATGACGAAGTTGTTGACGAGAACGGAGCTTACGAGAATGACCAGTATCTTAACAAATTGTTCCATTTTTTAAGCCTCCTTATCCGTTTTCTTTTTGCTGGCAAGCTTGTTGATAAGGGCCAGTACGAATCCGAAGGTCAAAAACCCGCCGGGCGCCATGATCATGATAAGCGCGGGTTTAAAATCGTCTCCGAAGAGCTTCGCGCCGAAAAACGTGCCGTTGCCTAAAATCTCGCGGATAAACGAAAGTATCAAGAGCCCTATTGTAAATCCGAGCCCTATGCCTACGCCGTCGAAGAAGGAGGCAGCCACGCTGCTCTTGGAAGCGAAGGCCTCGGCTCTCGCGAGTATGATGCAGTTGACGACGATAAGCGGTATGAATATGCCGAGCGCTTTATCGAGGTCCGGTACATAAGCTTTCAAGAATAACTGCACCATTATGACGAATGTCGCGATGACCACCACGAAGGCCGGAATCCTTACTTTGTTGGGAATGAAATCCTTTAAGGCCGCTACAAACACATTGGAGCATATGAGCACAAAAGTGGCCGCAAGCCCCATCCCGATCCCGTTCGATATGGCGGTTGTGACCGCAAGCGTGGGGCATGTGCCGAGCACCAGCCGGAACGTGGGATTTTCATCAAATAAGCCGTTTTTTATGACTTGCATAACATTTGTTTTCTGTTTCATCGCCGTTACTCCTTCCCTTCAAAGTACTGTTTATAGAATGCAACCGCCGTATTGACCGCATTCGTTATTCCTTTGGTCGTAACGGTGGCGCTTGTGATCGCCTGCACTTCGTTTGCATTGGAAGGCGCTCCTTTTACGACCGTTAAAGGCGTATCCAGGGATTTGTCCTTGAATTTATCATAGAATGCCGTATCCTGGGCTTTTGCGCCGAGGCCCGGCGTTTCGCTGTGTTCCGTGACGCTGATGCCTTTTATTTTTCCGTCCGCGCCAAGACCTACCGTGATTTTTATCCCGGGGGCGTATCCCGTTGCGGTGATGTTCACGATATAGCCTGCCGCTTTCCCGCCGGACATGGCCTTGCTTGCGCCGGTGACGGCGTTATAGGCCTCCTGCCAGTTCTGGGTTTTCAGCGCCGAAAGGTCGACATCCTGAAACGCATCCGCTTCCGGTATGGCCTGTTTTCTCGCCGCTTCCAGCTTTAATGTGTCCTGCTCTGTGATGGGGTCTTTTGTAATCGCGTACGTTGCGCCAAGGAGTATGGCGGCCAGTACGCAAATGGCGAAGAGCCGCCAGGTCAGCTGGACTGTAGATTCTTTGTTCACTGTTTTTTTATTCATGATTTGGCCACCTCCCCATAGATGCGCCCTTTGAACGCGCGTTCAATCAGAGGCGCCGCGACGTTCATGAGCAGTATGGAATAGCAGACACCCTCCGGATATCCTCCGAAAAGCCGTATAATGGCTGTTATCACCCCGCAGCCGATGCCAAACGAGATCTGCGCTGCCGGTGTGACGGGGGAGGAGGAATAGTCCGTCGCCATGAAGAATGCGCCTATAAAGAGCCCGCCGGCCAGTATATGGTAGAGCGCATCGCCTGTAAAAAGCCCTTTGGGGCCGGCTATAAAAGTAAAGAGGGCGACCGTTGCGATAAACGTAACGGGAATACGCCAGGAGATGACTTTGCGTATCATGAGGTAGACGCCGCCGATAAGAAGCGCAATCGCGCTCGTCTCGCCGATAGACCCCCCGATATTGCCGAGAAACATATCCATATAGGAGGGAAGGGCAACCGGACCGGCGGTTGCTTCCGCACCCGCTTTTATAAGGGCGAGCGGAGTAGCCGAGGTTACGGCGTCCGCGGAAAAGGCCGGAACAAAGGAGTTATTTAAAAACTCAGGCCAGGAAATCTGCAAAACGGCCCGCGCTACGAGCGCCGGGTTGATGAAATTATGCCCGAGTCCGCCGAAGACCTGCTTTGCAACGGCTATGGCAAAAGCCGAACCTACGATCGGAACCCAGTAGGGGACGGTCGGAGGCATGTTAAGCGCGAGCAATAAGCCTGTGACGGCCGCGCTCCAGTCATTGACAGTAACCTGTTTTTTTGTAAGCTTCTGTATAATGGCTTCAGTGGCCATCGCCGATGCGACGGACAAGACAATGATAAGCAGCGGATATAATCCGAAAAATATACAGCCTGCAATGGAAGCCGGGATGAGCGCTATGATAACATCCAGCATAATACGGCTTACATTGTTGGCGGAATACAGATGAGGAGAAGAAGAGAGCCTTGTATTCTCCAGCACGTTTACCACCCCTTTACTTCTTTTTTCTAAGTTTTAATATTTCAGCCTTGGCAAGTCTTATGGACGGCAATAAATACCGCTTGGCCGGGCATACATAGGAGCAGCAGCCGCATTCGATGCAGTCCGCCGCATGCAGCTTATCCGCATTTTCAAAATCATTTTTCATTGCATAAGCGTTTATGTACAGCGGCTTCAAGCCGATCGGGCAGACATCCACGCATTTCCCGCAGCGTATGCAATTGCTTTCCTTTTGCTTGTCCGCCTGCCTGGCCGTCAGGGCGAGGAGCCCGGAAGTGCCTTTCACGACGGTCAAATCGAGCGAATTCACCGCGATCCCCATCATAGGGCCGCCGGAAATGACTTTAGCAGGTTGCTCGGTGAATCCTCCCGCTGCTTCGAAAAGTATGGAAAAAGGCGTGCCGATGGGGCAAAGAAAATTGGCAGGCTCTTTCACACAGCCGGTAACGGTCACAACGCGCTCATAGGAAGGTAGCCCAAGGTAGACGGCCTGGTAAACGGCATAGGCGGTCGCTGCATTGGCTACGACGATGCCGACTTCAAAGGGAAGGCCGCAGGAAGGGACCTGGCGTCCGGTAACCGATGTAATGACCTGCTTTTCCGCGCCTTGCGGGTATTTGGTCTTCATAACCGATACCTTGATGCCAGGGGGAACGGCCTCCTGGAACGCTTTTACGGCATCGGGCTTGTTGTCTTCGATAGCGATATATATATCCTTTGCGCCCACTGCTCTCGCAATAAGCTCCAGGCCTTTTACGACATCTTCCGTATGCTCAAGCATCAGCCTGTGATCGGTCGTAAGATAGGGCTCGCATTCCGCGGCATTCAATATGACCGTATCGATGGGTTTGTCCGGAGGCGGAGAGTATTTCACATGCGCAGGGAAAGTAGCCCCGCCCATACCGACGATACCCGCTTCCTTTATGCATTCCACGATCTCTTTTTGCGTAAGGGAAGCAACATCCGGCTTTGAAAGACCGGGAAACATCGTATCCTTATAATCGTTTTCTATGAAAACGGAAAGTACATCCACACCCGACAAATGAGGGTGGTTTTTAACGGCTTTTACGGTACCGGATATGCTGGCATGCACATGCGCGCTTACAAAAGATGTAGCTTCGCCGATTTTTTGACCGATTGTTACGGGATCTCCCGGCTTCACAAGGGGCTTGCAAGGGCTGCCTAAATGCTGTAACAAAGGTATTATCACCAGTTCGGGCGGTTTTAGCTTTATTACCGGTTTGGGTGAGGTCAAGGCCTTGTCGTTGCCCTTATGGCTTGCAGGATGAACACCGCCTGAAAAAGAATACTTTTTGGTCATAATGCATCCTCCGATTGTATTATTGTATACACAACATTCTAATTATAGCATAACGTTTTTTTTTGTATACAATGCTGGACATTTTTTTCACAAAGAAAGCAAAAAAATTATATACTTATTTTCATATTTAGAATACTATTTTCGGCTTTTCCTTGCGGCTTTCACGGCTGTAAAAAAACGGAAAACAGCAAGCACTATCAAGAAAATGCCAAACGCTTTTTTTAAAACCGTCTCTTCCAGTATAATTGCAAGATTTGTGCCCAGCCATGCGCCCGCAAGCCCCGATATCGAGAGGTAGAGCGCCTTTTTCATATCCACCAGTTTGTTTTTAAAATGCAGGAAAAGCGCTGCGGCCGCCATCGGCAAAAACACGATCAGGTTGATGCTCTGCGCATCGTGCTGCCGTACATTGAATAAAAGCGTGAGCGCGGGTATGAGTATGATGCCGCCTCCCATGCCCATTCCGCCGATGATACCGAAAAACAGCCCCGTAATAATAAAGCCTATCAAAACAGCATCCTCACACCGGTTATGAGTATAATCACCGTAAAGAGGCGGTTAATAAATACTGTATTTAATTTCTTTAATGCGAACGCGCCGACGAGACCCCCCACAATCCCGCCGATTCCCGTATACAGGGCCGCATCCCACTGAAAATAGCCTGCATTGATATATAGGAATGCGCTCAGTATTGAAATGGGGAAGATGACGAATAGCGCAGTGGCATGGGCGTTCTTATCCTCTATGCCTTCCCGCTCCATGGACTCTATTGCGATGATCCCTCCGGCGGAGCCGAAAAAACCATTGACAATACCGATTGCGAGCCCCATTGAGATGTTTTTTATTGTACGTTTAATTTTTCCCATAATTGTTCCTTTTTTTTATAACAGTATTAGTTTAAACCGATTTCATTTGCGTATGTGTCAAAAAAATGGACTTTATATTGTTTTTGAAAGAAAAATGTGGCATTATATAAAAGAGTGAAACAAAACGGAAAGGCTGGTATACGATTCATATGCAGGTGCTTGATATTGCTTTGTTGTCGGTCGTATGTGCGATAGCCCTATTATACTGCTTTTTGGGGAGCAGGTTTTTCCGTGCGATATTTACTTTCACGGCTTTTTTGGCCGGACTGCTGGCAGCCTATCTCATAGCCGGCATTTATTTTACCACGCTTTTTGCGAGGATCGCCATTACGCTTACGGGAGGGCTCATCTCCGCGATACTTTTTAACCAGCTGCAATTTGCGGGAAGGTTTATAACCGGTGTATTCGCCGGCTTTGCAATAGGCATACTGTTTGCGTTCCTGTTGAATTTCTCAGTATTTCCCCTCTTTTTCTGGGATGCGGTCATGGTTGTAAGCCTTGTTTTAGGGATTTCGGCCGCCGTCAACAAGAGCGTGGTTCTTCGCGCCTCGACGGCAGTATCCGGCGCATTCATCGCCTCGCTCATCGTGTTTTTCATCATCTCAAGAGGCGGTTCAAATGCGGACTTTAAAGATATACAATCCGCAAAAGATGCCTTTAATACAGTATTGGCGCAGTACAGATACATGATCGCCGGGTCTACGGCGCTGCTGACGCTGGCGGGATTATTCCTGCAGTTCTTTCTCACGCTGCGCAAACCGCAAAAAAACGATGTTCTTCCTTATATGATGTATTTAACGCCTCCGCTTTTGGAGGACCCTTCGCAAAAACAAGATCCGGGACCCGGACGTTACTTTGGCAAACACGTAAAGCTCGACCGGTGACAATACTTTTTTATATATCAATTTTTTAATCTGCCAGCGATAGATAAAGGTATGGCCGGTTTATCCGGCGCTTTTTATAAACCTTTCAATTGACGGATATAGCACGGCTTACTGCCTTTATAATAAAACATACCAAAATAAAGGAAGGTAAAACAATGGTATTGGAACATATCGCAATCTGGACACATCGTTTGGAAGAGCTAAAGGATTTCTATGTAAAATATTTTAACGCAACGCCGAATGAAAAGTATATTTCTAAAAGGGAATTTTCTTCGCGTTTCGAATCGTACTTTTTGTCTTTTGATTCCACGGCCAGGCTGGAACTCATGCAAATGGAGACTATTTTGCAGGGAGACAACGAGGCGGGAAAACAGACGACAGGTTTGACCCATATCGCTATTTCGGTGGATACCCGGGAAGAAGTGGATGAAATATCCGGCCGGTTAAAAAAAGACGGATATACGATTGCGGGTGAGCCGCGTTTGACGGGCGACGGATATTATGAGGCTTGCGTGCTGGACCCGGACGGAAACCGCGTAGAGATCGTCGCTTTGCCTCAATAATAAATTGTGAATGTTTCATGCGATATACAAGCTCTAATTGTGTATTGTCATGACAGCGTGTATATGTTAAAATAAGTTGAAAATATTTCCGAGCCACATTCGCCCAAGGCTTTATGCTATGGCGTACTGGCCGATAGGGTCTTGCCGGAAACGGCATGGCCTCCCGCGTTTGGAAAGGAAATCATACATACACTTGCGCATATTCGAACTATGCCTGTTTTATGTTGTTTAGTCCTTACCCCAATACGGGAGAGGGCTTTTTTCGTTTTTAAAATAAACTTTCGGAGAGAAATCATGAAGAAAAAGACTATTTTGCTACTGCTCGCGGTTTTGTTTACAATAGCTTTTGTTTTAGGCGGCTGCGGCGCAGCGGCGCAGGCTCCTGCCGCATCCCAGGAGAAAATTACCGTTACAGGCCTCGAAAAAGGCGATATAAGCCTGACGCTCGATGATATAAAGGCCGCAAAGACATTTGCGGGGAAAGTTGAGGGCGCGGATTCCTCCGGAAAGCCTGTTAATTACGATATCAAGGGCGCATATTTCGGTGATATCTTAGAGAAAAACGGCTACAAGCAGCAGGACCTGGCCGGTATACGCATCGTTTCAACGGACGGATATTCAATTCAGGTGTCGCAGGAGATACTGGCCGCGCGGGATGTTATACTGGCCTACGAAATGGACGGCAAACCGCTCGACAAGGACAACGCGCCGATGCGGATATTCATCCCGAACGAGCGCGCGATGTACTGGGCGAGGATGGTAAGCAAAATAGAGGTTTTGGCGGCAGCGGCGGCCGATACCGTGAACGGAATTTTCCTCATGGAGTCGCTGTATAAATCTTCGGACTATGAGGATTACGAGTTCATAGGTCAAAAATACAAGGCGCTGAATACAAAGAACATACTCCAGGAATATCCGGGGAGCGGCGGCGACGTGGTCTTGATGACGGCCGCCGACGGACTGGCTAAGAACGAGACGCTGGAGAATTTCTACAAAGGCGCCATCAATATGACGGGGGATGACACGCCGGAGTTTTTCTCTAATACGCTGCCTTCGGGAATGTTTGTGAAAAATCTGATGCTGTTCAAATATGGCGGAAATGCGTTTTTGTTTGCCGCAAAAGCTTCGGAGAAGGACAAAGCGCTCACCTTGCAGGGCGTTGCAGACGCATGCAAATTGGCGCAGGCAGAAAGCTATACGCTTAAATTCCAGGACGGAAGCAGCAAGTCTTTAACGGCTGATGAAATGAAGGACTGGGCTGTTAGCGCCAATGCCGATACAGGCGTGGGCATCGGCAAGAGCGGAACGGAAGAGAAATATTCGGGGCTCAATTCCATAACCAAATAAAGCCGCGCTTGGAAGGCAGATATTCATACGTAATACTGGGTTTAACCCAACTAAATATAATTTTACGGAGAATCACAATGAAGATCAAAAGAAGTATAATGGTATTGGTTACGGTGCTTGTTATTGCAATGGTTTTAGGCGCCTGCGGAGCCGGAAACACCCCAGCCGCATCGCCTGGCGCACCTGCGGCTTCAGCTGCGCAAAGCACGGAGGCTGCGGCCACGGGATGGTCTGTAGCGGTCGAGGGCGCGAGCCAGTCGGTATTTACAAGCGAGGATTACGCAAAACTGACCCCTGTGAAGATCGACACCGTGCTGAAGAAAAAAGACGGCAGCGAAACCAAACAGGTCTGGGAAGGCGTGCTTTTGAAGGATGTCGTAGCCGCACTGGGCGTTACGGAATACAAGTCCGTTACGTTTACCGCTGCCGACGATTACGCCAAAGACTATACACCGGAAATTGTAAACGATGCAAAGTCCATTTTAGGGACCGTATTAGACGGAAAAAAGCTGATGGCGGACGATGGATTTGTACAGGCCGTGGCGGGTTCCCAGTCGGGAAACATGTGGATCAAATCGCTGAAATCGATAAAGGTGAACAATTAGTTGGAAAAGACAAAAAAGAGGTTTTTAGCTTCTTTTTCCGTATTTAATATCATCGTGATCGCCATGTGCGCCGGGCTCGGCATCGCCGTAAAGCCCGTCATCGTGCCGTTGGTGCATATCATAACCGGCCCGCTCTTCATACCCGGAGGAGCGGTCGCCGGCGGTTTTTATATGCTGTTTATCGTGATCGCCGCCGGCCTGGTTGGAAAAAGAGGCACGGCGACACTCACCTGCGCCGTACAGGCGGTGCTGGTGCTCATCACCGGCGTTATCGGGAGCCACGGGATCATGAGCCTTGTAACGTACATTATACCCGGTCTTTTGGTGGATTTTCTGCTGATTGTTTTAAGGCGGCATTACGCCTGCTGTGCTTTTTGCTGCTTTCTCTCCGGCATGGCGGCCAATCTGGCGGGTACGTTTTTATCGAACGCGGTGTTTTTCAGGCTGCCCTTCGTACCGCTGATGCTTACCCTGTTGGCGGCATTGCTTTCCGGCGGGCTTGGCGGACTTATCGCCTGGGGGGTCATCAAGAAGCTGAGGCTTTTAAACCCCGCTTTCGCAAAAAAAGAGAACAAGGATTGTGAAGCAAATGAAAAATAAGAAGACGATACTGATCATCGCGATCATTGCGGTACTGGTCGTGGCCGTAGGGCTTTTTGCATTGTTGAATTCGGGCAACCTGCAGGAAAAGCAGCAAAGCCAGAAAAACGCGGCCGTAAAGATCGTGCAGGGGGAAAAGACAGTCGAGTTTAACCTGAACTATTTAAAAGGCTTGGAGAAGACCGTCTTTAACGCCACCGTGGATACAAGCAAAGCAGGCCCGGAAGAGAAATCCTTTACAGGCGTGGCGCTTGCGGCTGTACTGAAGGATAAGGGCATCAGTTTAGACGGCGCTCAGGAGGTCACATTCACGGCTGCGGACGGTTATGCGTCCGTTGTCACAGCCAAAGAAGCGGCCGAGGATAAAAACGTATACCTCGTATACGAGCGGGGCGGAAAACCCTCCGGCACAAAAGCGGAAGGCGGTTCCGGGCCCATAGAAGTCGTGGTGGCCAAAGATCCGTTCTCCCAGCGCTGGTGCAAGTTTTTAATGCAGATAGAGGTAAAATGACGGCGCTTGAATTGCAGGATGTGAGCTTTTCCTACGACGGAAAACATAAAATACTGGACGGCATAAACCTACGCTTACCCGAGGGCTCCGTTACGGCCATCAGCGGCAAATCCGGCTGCGGCAAATCCACGCTGGCCATGATCGCCTGCGGCGTGATCCCCAAAGCCGTGCTGCAGGGGAAACTGACAGGCCGCGTGCTGGTATTCGGAGAGGACATTTCCGGCAAGGAGATCTACGAGACGGCGGATAAAATAAGCATGGTGTTTCAGGACCCTGAAAGCCAGCTTTTTGCCCCTGCTGTTGTGGATGAAGTGGCCTTTGCGCCGGAGAACCTGTGCTTTGACGGCGAAACCATAGCTGAAAGGATCGACGCCGCGCTTTCTACGGTGGGTATGCAGGACTTTAAGGACTATCCGCCGAATAAGCTTTCCGGAGGGCAGCAGCAGCTCGTTGCGCTGGCCTCGATATTATCGCTCGAACCGAAGATCATACTGCTGGACGAAGTCGCAGCCCAGGTGGACAGCCAGGGCGTCGCGCTTTTGCAGGATGCGGTAAGGGCGCTTAAAGCGCAGGGGAAGACTGTGCTCATCATCGAACACGGCAGGGTGTTTGAACCGCTTTGCGATCGTAAATACGAGATGCGGGAAGGCCGGCTGTATAATGCGGAAGGTGATTCATGCGAAAAGCGATAAGCCTTGAGCGCGTCAGTTTCGGATATAAAAAGACGGCTTTTCATATCGACGACCTGTCTCTCGATTTCTATTGCGGGGAAACGGCCGTGCTTACCGGCCGCAACGGCAGTGGGAAGACCACGCTGTCCAAACTCATGATAGGCATATTAAAGCCGGACAAAGGCGATATTTTCATAGACGGGTCCAATATAAAAAAGCACTCCCTTGCGCAAAACGCAAAGAGCGCAGGCTACCTTTTTCAAAACCCCGAAAGGCAGCTCTTTTGCAATACCGTTCTGGAAGAGATCATTTTTTCCCTCAGGCAGACAGGTCTGGATGAGCCGGCCGCAAGGATACGCGCGGAGGAGCTTTTAAAGCAGTTTTCCATGGAGGACAAGGCGGCCTCCTACCCGCTGAAGCTCTCCGGAGGCGAGAAGCAGCGCCTTGCGCTTTTAACCGTACTTGCTATGGAACCGAAATACTATATACTGGACGAACCTTCCTCCGGCATAGACAGGGACAACAAGCAGATACTGACGGACATGCTGAACCGGCTTAAAGCCGCCGGCGCCGGGCTATGCATCATCACGCACGACGAAGAGCTGATAGAAAGCCTGGCCGACAGGAAGATCAGCATGGAGAAAGGACGGGTGGTACGCGATGAAAAAGCCTGATCCGAGGGTCATGCTGCTGCTTGCGGCCTGTGTTTCCACTATGGGCGTACTGATTGAAACCACATGGCTTCTTGCATCCGTATTTGCCTTCACCGTTTTGCTGGTATCGGCCATGGGCGCAAAGCTGACGATGCTCGTAAAAAGGCTGAAGGGGTTTTTGTGGATCGTGCTTTTTATCGCGCTGATGGAGAGCGTTTTCCGCCCAGAAGGCGCAGCCCTTATCAATATCGGCACGGTAAATTTGGTCACGGCCGGGGGACTTCTGCGCGGGGCCAATACGATGCTGCGCATTGCCACGGTCGTAGCCTCTGCGGCGGTATTTACGCTGACCACCAGCCGGGGCATGATACAGGGGCTGATACAGTTAAAGATACCGTATGAATTTGCTTTCATGTCTTCCGTAGCGCTCCGGTTTTTACCGGTATTCTCCGAGGAATTCCGTGACACCGTTACAGCGGTTCAGTTAAGGGGCGTGGATATAAAGCGGATACCGCTCCGGGAGAAACTCAAAATATACACGTCCATATTATCGCCGGTGGTCTACGGCGCGGTGGACAAGGCGCAAAAGCTCTCCTGCGCCATGGAGCTTCGCGCTTTCCGGGCCTATCCCAAACGCACAAGCCGTTTTACGCTGAAACTTGGCGCGGCCGATTATGTCTATATGGCCGTGATGCCGGTTTTAACCGCCGCGGTTCTTTGTTATTACTATATTTTATTATAAGCTTAAGGTGAATACGATGAAGGTTTTAAGCGTTGCAGGCATCACAAAATCAGGCAAGACGACAATTGTGGAGAGCATCATTCGGGAACTTGCGGGAAGAGGCTATTCCGTAGGCTCTGTAAAGGAGATCCACTACGAGGAGTTCCAAATCGACAGGGAAGGTACGAATACGGCGAGGCACAGGAACGCCGGCGCGGAGCTCGTGACAGCGAGAGGGCTTCACGAAACGGATGTGCTCTATCCTTCCATGCTGCCTGTGGACAAGATACTCTCCTTCTACAGCCAGGACTATGTCATTTTGGAGGGTGTAACCGACATCAACGCCCCCATGATAATTTCGGCGCACAACACGCAGGAGATAGAGGAACGCCTCGATTACCGCACGCTGGCTGTTTCCGGTGTGATTGCCAACGAGATGCAGAGCTATAAAGGCTTTCCGGTCATCAATTGCATGACGGATACCCAAAAGCTGGTGGACCTGATTGTGGAAAAAGTGCCGGAGCTTGTGCCGGATTTTGAAGCGGACTGCTGCTCCGCCTGCGGAACTGACTGCCATACCCTGCTTCAAAAGATACTGGCAGGCGAGATGAAACGCGGGGACTGTATTCTGGAAGACGGGGATATCAGGCTTTCAATAAACGGCATTGAAATAAAAATGGTGCCGTTCGTAAAAAACATACTGAAAAATACACTTACAGGTGTCGTTAAAGAACTGAAGGGCTATGAAGAAGGCGCCAAAATAACTATTACGATAGGCGAATAAGAATGCGGGAAGAGATTATCAAACAACTCGGGATCGTAAGCTTTACGGCGGAAGAGCGTTTCCAAAGCCGCAGGAACGAAGTCTACAAGATGCGCGCCAGGACGCAATCCGGCGGCGAACTATATTTTGTATATAAAAAATACACTTGCGGGGATGTGGGTACGGAGTATGCAGCGCTGAATGCACTCAAATACCTGCGCGTACCCGTAGTGCTGGACAAAGGCGAGGACAGCCTCGATCTCACGTATATCGAAGGGCCTACCATGCTTTCGGTTTTGGAGGAGAGCGAGGCGGGCGGTACGCCGTCCGAACCGTTCACAGAGGAATTTATCTGTTTTCTGGAGAGCTTTTATACTGCTCTGCCCGGGCAGGTATACGGGGATATCAACTTCAGGAATTTCATATTCAGCAACGGAAAGCTTTTTGGAGTGGACTTCGAAGAGGTGCGCGCGGGTGAAAAGGAAGAGGATATAGGGCGGGCTGCGGCTTTTCTTCTTACGTATGCGCCCGCCTTTACGGAGTATAAAAAAGAGGCGGCAGCCGGTTTGATACGGTATGCGGCGGGCAGGCTGCGCCTTGACAGTAGCTGTATCCTGCAGGCTGCGGAGAAGGAACTTTTAAACATGGGCCAGAGGCGCGGCAAAAGCATACCGGGAGATGTATTTTATGCGGAATTTGTTAAAAAGTATCAACTATAAGCTAACAAGCATCGTTTTGGCGGCGCTGCTCCTGGCCGGTGCCGTATGCGCTTTTGTATTCATAAAGCCCGCATACGCTCAGAAATTCGTCATTACGGGCGATGTTGAAAAGATTATCGAAGCGCAGTCCTTTGAAGGTTTTGCGGCCTATACGGCGGTACGCGACGGGAAAAGTTATCGGTGCCTGAAGCTTTCCGACCTGATTGCGCTTGCCAAACCCTACTCGGAAGAAAGCACCGTCGTACTCAAAGGCGACGACGCGCTTTTGGCCGAAGTGGACATAAAATCGCTCGAAGGCATGTATATTGCCTATACGGCGGAAAACGCATGGGAATGCATCAACTATTACCACCCTCCGACAAGCAACATAAAGCGTTTAAGCGAAGTCTGGGTAGCCGCGAAAAACAAAACGGACGCCCTGGCAGTCAATTTCATTACGGCGGATAAGAACGTCGCGTCCTATACGCCGGGGCAGTTTTTTATGCATGCGTCGGGAATTGCGCCCTTCTTTGAAGGAAAATCCACGCGCGATACGGAAAAAGGGCAGTTTTCGGTTTCCGCATATACCGAGCGGCGGTATATGGACGTATCCGGCATACTGCCCGGCGCAAAGCAGGTGCTTGTAATGGGCGACGAAGGGCAATACGCCTTTGATTCCAAGCCCGGCCGCGTGGAGCTTACAGGAAATTCCCTTTCCTATGTTTTTTCCGACGGCAAGAAACGCATGGAGGATGTTCGCGGGGTACTGGCCGACCCGCCGGCCGCGTCCAATATGGATACCTATCAGGAATCTGCCAATTTCCTCGATAAGGGCGACCGCGTGCTCGCATTCCTGGTCGACGGCTTCGGGTACAACCAGTATGTCTATGCCAAGAACAACGGCTTTATACCCTATATCGGAACAAAAGAGGCGAAGCAGGCGACAACCGTCTTTATGCCGGTTACGCCGGTGGGTTTATCCGCTATTCTGACGGGCAAGCCCCCCTATATAAACGGCATATACAAGCGCGGCATGTCGGATTTGAAAGCGGACGATATTTTTAAATATACTGCCGATGCAGGCAAAAAAGCCGCCTATATCGAGGGCGACATAAAGATCGTCAACACATCCCTGGCGCCTGAATTGAATGCGGACAGAAACGGCGACAACAGCACGGATACGGAGGTGTTCGAAGCGGCCAAAGAAGCGCTGCAGGGCGGGGCGGATTACATTTTCGTGCATTTTCACGGTGTGGACGATAAAGGGCACGACAACGGCGATATCAATCCGGAGGTCATGCAAAAGGCAAAAGAGATCGACGGGTATATAAAGAGCCTGGCCGAAGGGTTTAAAGGAAGGGTGATCGTTACGGCCGACCATGGCATGCACCAGGCTGGTACAGAGGGGAGCCACGGGGCATTTTGCTACGAGGATATGCTCGTGCCGTATATTTCATTTTCCAACCCTTGAAATCTAAGGAAACACTGATTAATACGCCATCATGTCATTCTTAAGGGTGCGCAGCGACTGAAAAATCTTTGTAATAAGGCCATTTTTTAAGATTCTTCGCTTCGCTGGAGAATGACGAAAAGAGAGTTTTTCAGTGCTTCCCTAAACCTTTCCGCAGACAGTACACTCGGGGTTTCTTTTGGCCCGTATGGGCATAAAGGACATGGAGAATAGGTCTATCTGCAAAAATGAAGACCCTTCGTTTATTCCGAGGAGGTGTTTGATGGCCTGCACCGCCATGATTGTACCCGTTACACCGGCCGTAGCCCCCAGCACACCGATCACACCGGTGCTTTGCACCGCTTCGGGGAAGATGCAGTGATAGCAGGGCGTGACGCCGGGGAGTATGGTCATCGAATAGCCGTCAAAGCCGGATACGCCGCCATCCACCAGGGGGATACCGCGCTGCACGCAGCCTCTGTTCAGCAGGTAACGCGTTTGCAAATTGTCCACGCAGGAGATCGCGATGTCGTTGTCCGAAATGATTTCCTGTACGTTTTCTTCACATAACCTTATTGTTGTGGCCTTAAGTTCGATTTCGGAGTTGAACCGGTGAAGTTTTTCCCGGGCGGAAAGCGATTTTTCCCTTCCGATATCCGGTTCGAAATGCAGGAACTGGCGGTTCAGATTGGTAATATCCACAGTATCCGAATCGACAATATGGATATGCCCTACGCCTGCAGCCGCGAGATAATAGAGTACCGGCGAGCCGAGGCCCCCCGTTCCCACGACGAGCGCCCTGGTACGGGCGAGCTTCTTCTGGCCTTCTTCCCCGATTTCGGGAAGGAGCATATGCCGGGAATACCTTTCATTCATACGCTTATGCATCTCCTTTTCGCGTAAACCAAAACAAATCAAAATACCGTGTAATTGAACTTATTTTAACATGTATGCCATGATTAAACCATAAGGAGTTGGAGAAATTTATGACACATACCGTTATACTTTACCGCTGTTGGTAAGCACTTTTGAGAGCCGCCAGCAAAAGGGCTATTTTTTTTAACAAACTTGAAAAACTTTGTTCAAATATTCCAACATATGGTTTATAATCAGATTATACCGGGTTAAAACAGTAATATTTCAGTTTGCTTTTGCTTTTTGTTTTCCTTGAAGGTAAATCCAACGCTCCAGAGGAAATTTTATGGGTTACATAAAAAAGAAAGAGGGCCCCAAACAGGAGATCGCGTACCAGCGGATAAAGGCCGGAATCATGAAAAATGAATTTGCGGCGGATTCCATGCTGGTCGAAGGAAAGCTTTGCGAAATGCTTGGGTTCAGCAAGACGCCCATAAGGGAGGCTTTGAGAAGGCTCTCCAGCGAAGGCCTTGTGGAATTCTTCCCTGAAAAGGGAACTTATGTTTCGAGGACAAGCGTACGGGAATTCAACGAAATGTACGATGTAATGGAAGCTCTGGAGGGTATGGCAGCCCGGCTATGCGCCTTGAAAAAAGACGCACGCATGATAAGCCGCTTAAACGAGATCATAATCAACATGCACGATGAACTGGAAAACGGGAAGGATGGGCATATGGCCCTGGATGTAATGGAATTTCAGGGGGCTATTATAAACGGCTCTTCAAACGCAAAGCTGATCGCGCTTGCGAACACGATGCTCGGCCAAATGTGCAGGTTTGCAGACAGCGACACACATGACATCGAAAGATTGAAGATCACCTTCGAAGAATATAGGAGAACATTCGAGGCTATAAAAAACGGAAATGCCGATTTGGCGGAAGGACTCGTAAGAGAGCATATCAGAAGCGTTAAGGAATACCTGCTGAGCAGCAGCTTTTCCAATGAAAGAAGCCAGCGGGCCTGATTGCTTAAACCGGCCGGCCGGGGAATTTTGAAGAAGACCGCATATTGGCGGTTACCCCCTTATAGCTAAGCCACGCCGCAATGGAAAAGCATAATTTCACAAATTCATAAAATCAATTCATTTCAAACCTTTCATAAAAAATAGAGCCCAAGGAAACAACTGGAATCAGGGTTTACTTGTAATCTGCTATATTATAAAATATTATAATATATAGGTTAACATTCAAGTCGGTGCGGCTGAAATAACGATGTTAATTATAAAAGCTTTGGAAGAGGTTTGACGAATGCTCAAAGATCTGATGAAGAAATGTTTGATACTGCTGTTGGCACTGGCGGTAGTTTTTACGCCCGCTTTAAACGGCGCGTCGGCCAAAAGTGTTTCTGCGGCTGCGCGTTTAAAACAAATGAAAAATGAATCGGCTATGGCTTTTAAACATATGAAAAACCTGAAAGCGGGCAAGGATTACGTAGCAAACGAGGTGCTGGTTCAGGCAAAGAGCAGGGAAGAGGCCCAAAAAATCGCCCTGTCCTGCAATGCGGAGCTTGAATCGTTCTCAAAGTACGGGGTTGCCGTCCTGAAGCTTAAAAAGGGGGATTCGGCGGTTTCGGCCATTCAAAACAACCTGCAAAGCATCGAGCAGGAATTCGTCGTATATCCGAACTACATATACAAAACCAACGACACCGTAAAATACGTCCCCGGCGATCCGTATTATGCGGACCAATATGCACATGTAAATATAAACAATGCCGCGGCCTGGGATGTGACAAAGGGCTCGGCCGGCGTGGTCGTAGCCGTCATCGATACGGGCATAGATATAAACCATCCGGAGTTTGCGGGCAGGATCTCTCCTAAATCCTGCAATTTGAATTATTATGAAAATGACGAGGAAGTTCTAAAAGTAGGGATCGAATATGCGGATGACGACGTGGGACACGGCACGCATGTAGCCGGGATCATCGGAGCCGCGCAGGACAACGGTCAGGGCGGATGCGGCGTGGCGCCCGGCGTCACCATCATGGCCGTCAAGGCGAATGAAACGGTTACGGGCTATTTTACGGGGGATTCCCTGGTCGCCGCCATAAATTACGCTGTAATGAACGGCGCGGATATCATCAACATGAGCCTTGGCCGAAGCTTTTACGACGGGGGCTATACCCTTGAACAAAATGCGATAAAAAATGCCGTAAACAACGGCGTGCTCGTGGTATGCGCTGCGGGGAACAACAGTGACGATCATGCGGATTTTCCGGCGGCTTACGAAGAATGCGTCGCCGTAACGGCCCTTAAAGAAAACAATACATTTGATAATACGTATTCCAATTACGGCCCCGAAGTGGACATCTCCGCTCCCGGTACCGGTATACTGTCCTGTATTCCGTATTTCCGTGTGGAAGAGCCTGTTGATTCAGAAGACCCGGCCGACTGGTACGGATATTTAAGCGGAACATCCATGGCGGCACCGCAGGTCAGCGGCGCAGCCGCGCTGCTGCTTTCAAAAGAACCGGGCCTCAGCGTCGGCGCTTTAAAGCAAAAGCTATTCACCTATGCCATTGACAAGGGAAAAACGGGGATCGACAATTACTACGGGCATGGAGCGCTAAATACAGCGAATGCGCTTTTGGCAGAGCATTATATGGTGAGCTTCCAGACCCAGGGCGGAACGGCGATACCCGCGATTTGGTCTGCGCCCAATAACACAATATTGCCTCCCGAGCAGCCGAAGAAGGACTGGTATGTCTTCGGAGGATGGTTCAAGGATTCCGGCTGTACGGATGACTGGAATTTTAACACGGACAGGGTTTTGGCAAATACATCGCTTTTTGCAAAGTGGAATTTATCTGCGCCTGTTAAAGTGTCGTCTATAAAAGCCTCCTCGGCTTCCTACAACAGCATCAATGTGAGCTGGTCCGCGGTGGCTGGCGCATCGGGCTACCAGGTTTACCGGGCCAGTCCGGGATCGTCGAAATACAGGCTCAGAAAAACGGTTTCTTCGACGAGCTTTAAAGACACGAATCTTTCTCCCGGAAAGACATACCGCTACAAGGTCCTGGCCTATAAAACCATAGGCGCGTATAAATCCTACAGCGGCTATTCGGCCATTGTATCCATAAAACCCGTGCCATCTGCGCCTTCAAAGGCAAAAGCGGCGAAATACAGCTCCACCGGCATCAAACTGACCTGGAGCAGGGTGAGCGGCGCGTCACGGTACAAGATATACCGCGCAACTTCCAAAAACGGCAAATATACATACATAGGGAGCACGTCCTCGCTGAAATATGTGAACAGGCATTTGAAAAGGCATAAGACGTATTACTATAAAGTGCGTTCATACCGTTCAACCGGAAGCGTGAACGGAAAATACTCCGCCGTCGTATCGGCCAAAACATAAACGTGTAAAACGGCAAGGCAAATACATCGCGATATATAAAGGCCCCGGAAGTATTGTGAACTGAACCTCCGGAGCCTTTTTTTGCAAACGCGGATTTACGCGGCCATTTTTTTGAGCGATCTTACAGCCCACCAAAATAGCAAAGCTGCCAGCAATATAATGACGATGAAGCCTGTGAGGACATCCGGGCTTGCAATGTTGCCTGCAAAGAGCGCGCGGGAAGCATTGACCGCATAGGAAAACGGGTTGATGCCGGCAAGCGTCTGCAGCCAGAGCGGCGCCAGTACGAGCGGCAGCATGATGCCGGATAAAAGCGATACGGGCAATGCGATGGTGTTGAGCGTGGAGGAAAGCGTATCCTCGGATTTATAGATCAGCGCGAAACCATAGGACATGGAGGACATGGAAACGGCGATAAACGCATAGAGCAGAAGAGATACGGCAAAACCGCCGATGTCCAGCACAAGTCCGAAGGGGACCGCTATCAAAGTGACGATGACGCATTGGCAGAGAAGTATGACCACGTCTTTTAAAACGCGCCCCAAAAGTATGGCTGTGCGGTGTACCGGCGTAACCAAAAACCTGTCGATGACGCCCGTGCGGATCTCGTCCACCAACCCGAAGCCGACGAAGGCCGAGCCGAACATGGCCAGCATCACGAGAAGCCCCGGTATGAATACCTGCACGGTCTTGCCTTCCGGCAGCCCGGGGACGCCGCCCAGGCCCTCCAAAAGCGGCATGAACAGCAACAGGTACAAAATCGGCTGAAACAGGTTCAAAAACACCCAGATGGGGTCCCTAAGAGCGTGCTTGATGCTCCTTTTGAACATCAGCCTGGTATCACTGATCATTTTCATTGTAATTGTCCTCCCTTAATGAGCGTCCGGTATGCTTTAAAAAAACGTCGTCCAAACTCGGCTTCATAAGCGCGATGCTCTGCGCTTCAAACCGGTTCGTATCGAGCAGGCGCAGCAGGGACGGCAGCACCTGCTCCATGTTTTTCACGTGCAAATGGACGGTGTTGCCTTTTGCATTTGCATTTTCAACTTCTTCGGCGTTTTGCAGCAGTTCCATGGATTTTACGGCGATATCCGCTGTCGCGAAATCTAAAGAGATGGTATCCGCGCCGATCCCGGCCTTTAAATCCGCCGGCGCGCCCTGCGCCACGATCTCTCCGTTGTCTATGATGGCGACGGTATCGCAGAGTTTATCCGCTTCGTCCAGGTAATGGGTGGAGAGGAATACCGATACGCCGTCTTTTTGAAGGTTGCGTATCTCCTCCCACAAATACGCGCGGCTTTGCGGATCGAGGCCTGTGGTCGGCTCATCCAGGAGCAGTATCGCGGGATGGTGGATCATGCCGAGCGCGATATCGCACCTTCTCCTCTGCCCGCCCGAATAGCTCGAAGCCCGCCTGTCCGCGAAGGATTCCATCTGAAAACGCCGTATAAAATCCTCCGCACGTTTTTTTGCGGTGTCTTTATCCGCGCCGTAAAGCCTCGCCTGCATGATGAGGTTTTCAAACCCTGTTGAAAGTGGGTCGGTTCCGCCCGCCTGGCTGACAAACCCGATGCACATGCGGATCTTCTTCTGCTCGCGCAGAAGGTCGAAACCGTTGACCGTGGCCGCGCCGCCTGTAGGGGGGATGAGGGTGGAGAGCATTTTCTGCGTGGTGGATTTACCCGCGCCGTTTGGCCCGAGAAAACCGTATATCTCTCCTTTTTTCACGGAGAGGTCGACGCCTTTGACCGCTTCGACCAGCTTCTTTCTGCCCTTGGATTTTGTACTGTATGTCTTTTTTAGTCCGTTTGTCTCTATGATGCATGTTTCCGGCATAATTTCACTTCCTTTCAAATATCGAGGTCTTCTATGGTAACGCCGCTCAATTTTTTCGCTACGATATCGCAGATCTCCTTTGGGATGCGGTCTTTAAAAGCTTCGAAGCTCTCGAAAACCTCGAGCATGCAAGTACCGCTTTCCGGCCGTTCCTTCTTTTTCTCCTTGGATGGTTTCCAGCCGTACCAGTCGTAACTCTCCCAATTCGTTTTGGACATGGAATAAAGCGCGTAGCGGCCGTTCTTGGTTTCATAAAGCCTTATTGTCTGGCTTACCTTATCCGCAGAGCCTGTTTTCCATTTCGCGATGAGCCGGCCGGAAAAGCGCTGCTTTATATAGCAGCCGTTTTGGCCCGCTTCTATAATGACGTCGTGGAAATCGGCCTCCGTATCATCCGCCTCGCATTTGTTTCCGCGCTCGATTGCGTGCCGCAGAACCCGCACGATGGTGGAGGAAAGGTTGCTTCCGTACAGCTCCTGCGCTTTTTCGAACAACGGCAGGTCGGCATCCGAGACGTATATCGTCTTATTCGGCATAAAAACACTCCTTGAATCAAATATATTATATAATATACGCATATTATATGTGCATATGGAGGGGGTGTCAATATAATAATTGAGTAATGGACAGCGAATAATGAAAAATTATATAGGGAACGATATATGCGTTCCGCGGCACGGATATATCCGTGCCCTGCAAAAAACCTGGGCATATGTTAATGCAATAAATGTTCGACAAACAATATTATGTAAATACTTGTATATTATTGGGGATTGACATGTTATTATAAAATAAAGTGTTATTCAATTAAAAAGTAAAAGAAATAATTAAGGAAACACAGAAAAACTCTCTTTTCGTCATTCTGAGCGTAGCGAAGAATCTTAAAAAATGGCCTTAATTATAAAGATTCTTCAGTCGCTGCGCTCCTTCAGAATGACATGATGGCGTATTCATCAGTGTTTCCTTCACTGATGGAAAGAATCCCAGGTAATTTTAGACTAAAAAAGGGAGATGCGATATGAAACCGTTCAATCCATTCTTCAAATACGCAGGGGTTGCCGCCATACCGGCCTATATCGTATTTACATTCATCTCCCACCTGGGGAATATGGCGATCAATCCGATGGAAAAC
>Ga0366776_1026_pt1 | contig 21770 bp, 23 predicted proteins | sample BONcelN113001D11_FD_207070 | JGI IMG/M metagenome (GOLD analysis project Ga0366776, IMG submission 207070) | Enriched cells from coal bed in the Powder River Basin, Montana, United States - BONCAT cells N11 rep2 HSBNCT.N11.300.1.D11 ...
TTTGAATGCTTAGTACGGAAACAAAAAAACATGTTACCAAAGAGCAGGTCGATCGTGCGAAGCAGATGGATTTAATGACTTACCTACTCGCCTATGAGCCGGACGAACTGATTCGCATGTCTGATAGTGTTTATACTACACGCACACATGACAGTCTCAAGATATCCAACGGCAAATGGTTCTGGTGGTCCAGGGGCATTGGCGGCAGAAGTGCACTGGATTACCTTATCAAGGTGCGCGGTATGGAGTTCGTGGATGCCGTTCAGCATTTATGCGGCTGCACGGGATATGACCCTCCTCTGCCTGTTTATATGGCAAGACCGCCATCCAAGCCGCAATTTGTACTCCCAAAGCCATACGTTAATAACGAACGTATATTGCGATACCTGATAAGGCGCGGTATTGACCTGGAGATACTGGACTATTGTATTAAGGACGGGCGTTTATACGAAGACGAACGCCACAATTGCGTTTTTGTCGGTTTTGATGGCAACGGTAAAGCCCGATACGCCATGTTGCGCAGTTCCAGCCCTACGTCTGTATTCCTTCAGGAAACGGAAGGCAGTGACAAGCGGTATGCCTTTTCCCTACCTTTCCGTCAGGATGAAGACACGGTATATCTATTCGAGAGCGCTATAGACCTGCTCTCGTTTGCCACGCTACGAAAGGACACGTGGCGGGATTACAATTACCTTTCGCTATCAGGAGTCTACCAGCCAAGAAGGACTCTCAGCGAAACGCCGGTGCCCGCCGCGCTGGGACAACACCTGCATGACCACCCCAGCACACGCCATATTGCCCTCTGCCTCGACAACGACGAGGCGGGGAGGCTAGCTGCGCAGACAATATGCACGCTGTTGTCGGACTGCTATACCACGGAGCTGCTGCTTCCGGACAAAGGCAAGGATTACAACCTGCAGCTCCAGATCAAAAAAGGGATTTCGCCAGTCATCCGTATGCGCGGAGAGCCCGAAAGATGACACAAAAAGAAAGGATGAGAAAACAGATGGGCAATACCCCATCGTTGCGCCGGTTTATGATCTATCAGCTTAAGCGCTCGGACGAGCTGCACGGCATCCGCTTTGAGCCTTACGACTACCTTAAGCAAAACGGCCTCACATGCGATGCCCTCAATTACGACCTTGTGTATTCCGGCTATATGCGGCCGCACGAAACGCTGGAGAACCTGTTTAACAAGTTCAACATGGAGCGCCCAGACGATTTTAAAGGACATTCCCTGTCCGTAAGCGACGTAGTCATCGTCAGGGAGCACGGCAAGAACACCGCGTACTATGTTGACAGCATTGGGTTTAAGAAGCTGGAACATTTTGAAACGAGCCCTGCAAGGATACTGGCCAGCCGTGAAGCGCGTGATTCCGGGAGATGATTCTTTTCCCGGACGGTATTGGGATAACGCTTCTGCGTTGTCGGAGCAAGCACGGCATTTGGTAGCACAAATGCCGCATGTTGGGGAATGCCTTCCCTAAAACCCTTAAAAAACAAGGAGGATACTTAATGAATGTATTGGTTGTCGAACCCATGAAAAAGCCGTATATGAAAGACATCGACCCCGGACTGGAATCCCTGCAGCGTGAGGTTGGCGGATATATCGAGGCGGTATACCCGTTTGAGGATCTGGTAGCCCTGGTCTGCAATGAAGAGGGCAAGCTGGAGGGGCTTCCGCTCAATCGGGCTATTTACGGGGAAGACGGCGAAATGATCGATATCATCGCCGGCACCTTCCTCGTAGTCGGCTTGAGCGAAGACAATTTTGCGGCGCTGTCCGAAGAATTAGCCGAAAAGTTTGGAATGCTCTTTGAGTCGCCCGAGGTGTTTTACTCGGTGAATGACCGGATATTTGCGAAGAAGGTAGAGCCGGCGGCCATTGAACCGACACCGGAGGAAATGTGGCGGCAGGAACTAGACGCCACGCGGGAATGCGCAAAGGAATTAGGAAATGGAGGGCTAGCCAGTGCCTTCAACGACAGGAAACTGGGTGCATATATTACGAAAATGATCCGAAAACATGGCGTGGATCGGTTCGAACTGGTATTGGCTGCTACTATCAGAAGTGCTCTGGAAGATGGCAGGTATTCGCCTGCCGTAAAGAAATGGGCGGTTGGGATTCCGCCATTCCCGCAAAGTCCGGACTACAGGGGAACGGGGGCGCGCCATTTCGATGAGCTCTGTGTCAAAGAACATCCGGCGATACTCAACGAGCTGGTAAAAAGGCACACTGGCATTGAGCGCCAGAAACAGGGCATCCGGACAGACCCAGCAAGATGAGAACCCGTATGCATCACATAAGCGTTTGGCTGAACGATCGGGAGCTTTCACGTCTGAAGGAACTGTCGGAAAAGTCTGGCCTGAAAACCGACCCGCTGCTTCGCTCTCTCATCATGGGTCAACAGCTGCACTCAAGGCCTACTGAAGAATACCGACAGCTCCTTCGCGAGCTCTCCGCCATCGGCAACAACATAAACCAAATCGCCCGTATCGCCAATACGGTTGGGCACATCGAACTGGAGGAAATACGCCGGGCAGCGGATGCGATAAATGAATTCCGGACGCGGATCAGGGAGGTTCCTTGATGGCCTGTACAAAAATAATAGCGATCCACCATACTCTGAACAAATCTCTCAACTATATCACCGACCCGAGCAAAACAGCACTCACCGACGCTATTGATTACGTCATGAACTGTGACAAGACCGAACAGGGGCTGTATATCAGCGCCATGAACTGCGGCAACGAAACAGCGTACGAAGAGATGATGCACACACAGGCCGTTTGGGGCAAAACGGAAGCAAAGATACTTGGGTATCACATCATTCAGTCCTTTAAACCGGGCGAGGTGACGCCCGAAACGGCGCACCGGATCGGCTGTGAGTTCGTAAGCCGGTGCCTTGCGGAAAAGTATGAAGTAGTGGTGACGACGCATCTCAATAAGCGTCATCTACACAACCACATCCTGTTTAATTCTGTCTCATTCTGTGACGGTCGAATGTACCGGAACAACTACGCCGATTACTACCGGGACATACGCGGGATCTCCGACGGTCTCTGCAAGGAATACGGCCTCTCGGTTGTGGAGAATCCGGAGCACGGTAAGTCCAGGCACTACAGCGAGTGGAAGGCCGATAACGATGGGTGTCCCACCTGGCGAAGCTCCATCCGCGAGGATGTGGAGCAAGCCATCATGGTATCCATGAGCTTTCAGGCATTCATACGCAGCCTGAAGGAAAAGGGATATGAGGTCGTCGCAGGCGGTAAATATATGAAGGTTCGGCCTCCGGGCAAGGAACGGTTTGTGCGGCTCCGTTCGCTCGGAAACATCTATACCGAGGAGGCCATACGACAGCGCATCCTTCAGCAACGGACGCCGGAACGCCTGCCCAAGCCAGCGCTGTCTACCATCAAGTGTATGAAGGTGCGCGGAAATTTCAAACTCTCCCGTATCACATGGAAGGGGCTGCGTGCCCTGTACTTCCATTACTTATACATGCTTCGCAGGGCGCAGCGCCAGCCGACAGGCCAGGCGCCTTTTTTATTGCGTGAGGATTTGCGTTTAATGGATGCCATCTCGGAGCAGGCGAAATTCCTGAACCGGCACGGTATTGACAGCAAAGAACAGCTCACTAATTTCCGCATGGATACAGAGCGGCAGATCAACGCCGCTACCGCTGAACGCAATGCGCTCTCCGATAAGAAGCGCCGCACTTCCGTCTCGCCGGAACGAAAGGTACAGCTTGGAGCGCAGATCAGTGTCCTGTCCACGCAGCTTAAACCACTCCGGCAGGACGTGAAGCTATGCGATGCTATTTTAGAACGATCTGTGGTGATTGCGGCGAAACAGGAACAATTGAAACAACAGCAACAAGACAATAGAAAAATAACAACAGTTGATAGAACCAAACCTTACCGCTGATCAGCGTTTTTATGGTAGAAAAAGGTTCATTTTAATTATTTTTTCAAGGGTTTTGGAATATTATGTAGAATTATATTTTATTAGGTAATTCGCATTATATTATAATCTACATCTCGTTAAGCATCTAGGTAGCATAATAATACGAAGTTCACCGAACAGTTAAGTCTGCCTATAATACTCAAATAGATTAGAATGAATTTGTAGGTTCTTTATAAAATGGAAGATAAAAATATCGTATTTCGAAATTTAAATAGGTTTAAATTATTAACAGATAAAATTCTAAACAATTGGGATAGTTATGAATTTTTTCTTGATTATATAATTGAAAATTTTAAAAATTATCTGTCCCTAATACCATCATTCGAGGGGTATGTCAAAAAGAAGCTAATTGAAAACAAAGACGTTACTATTTGCTTATGTGAAAAGATAATCCAAGCAATAAGTGATTATCTAAAAGGAAGGATGATAATTGCCTATGATGATATGAAAGATGCTTTTTCTGGTATAAATGATATCTTGAAGAGGAAGAGTTCTAACAGATATGAAATACCTGCAGAATTTGGATTTAAAGCTAGGATTATTGAAAGTGACAAATTAGTTCCATCCAGAGAAGCGATGTTCCATATTCCATTTGAAATGAGACATTTGGTAAAGGATAATAGATATAGTATCCATGGTGTACCTTCAATTTACTTAGGGAAATCAATATATACTTGTTATATCGAATTGGGCAGTCCATCTTTAAACAATTTCTGGGTCTCATTATTCACCTTCTCTGATATAAACCTAATAGATTTAACTTTATCAAGTGGATTTTACGATATTGGGATATTGTTAGATTATGTAAAAGAAGACGAGGAGAAATATATTGTTAGGCTGGACCGCTTAGTTGATGATATACTATTATGGCCTTTAATTATGGCATGTGCTATTCCGTGTAAATACTCCAAAGCAACGTTTAAACAAGAATATATCATTCCCCAGATTCTCTATGAGCTTTGCAGTGAGGAATACAATAATTATGTAGGAATCAAATATTTATCGACAAAGATAAAGTATGTAAATAAAAATATTTATCAACGTGCTATGGAGAATTATGCGTTGCCAGCCCATAATGTAAGAAGATCGGGGTATTGTCCGAAACTGGCTTCTCAACTTATATTAACAATGCCTATTGCAGCGAGCCAAAGCCAAGATATAGAGATTGACATAAAAGAAAGTGACTCTTTGTGTGGATTACCTATTTTGAGTAACATGCATGAAAGCCTAAAAAATGATGAAACCATTTTATCACTAGATAAAATGACTATATATTTCGATAGACTTGTACACTCATTTATGGAGGAAAGAAAAACTGAGTTATTAGCTCCACTTAATGGGTGGGGGTAATTCGAAAATTATAAGTAATGTAATACACAGATTCATAGATATCAAAAGTTTTCTTAAAGGTAAGGTTTGAAATGTTGAAAAATCCTAAGGAATTAGGGCATTTACTGGCTGATATCGATCATAGTTTTGAAAAAGAAATAAAATACACAGGCTGTGAGGATATATTTCATTATACTTCTCCTGAAGCTTTTTTAAGTATTGTTGGTGAAGATAAAATTGAGTTGCGTTTTACAAGGAACGATTGTGTTAATGACAAATCTGAAGGAATTAATATTATTTCATCTTATCAAAAAGTCTGCAATGACTTATTAGAACAGAAAGAAATCGATGAAGAGTTTATTAAAAATATATACGAATTGAAAATTCAAGACAAACATTTATTTTTGGATTCTATACAAGATGATGGTACGCTAATAATGTCGAATAAAACTTACGCAGTATTCTTATGTTGTTTTTCATTGAACGAGGATTCACTACCTATGTGGAATTATTATGTTAAAAATAATAGATATCAGGGATACTGCTTAGGATTTAGACAAAATATGATTGAAGATTATAACCGAGGCATGTTGCTTTACCCAAGTTATCACATTGATACAAAAAAAGTCATTTATTCAGAATCAACAAAGGATGCTATTTTTATAAAACTAATTAAAGACTGTTATTACTATTTAAAAAATGGTGGAGAAATAGAGAATGTCATCGGTATTATACAATACTTATTAACCAATGCACAATTTGTTTTCAAGTCTGAGTGCTTTAGCCATGAACAAGAGGTAAGATTTATCTTACATATACCTATGGATAATGAACAAGATGATAAAGAAAAAAAGTTTTCGGTTAATTATACAACGAAGCATGGGTATGTAACCCCATATGTAACAGTACCTTTTGAAAAACATTATTTAGAGAAAATAGTTATTGCCCCTTTATCTGAGAAGGAATTATCTATCAATACCGTCAATGCACTCTTAAAACAACGTGGTTATGATAGGATACCGATCGTTTCTTCAAATATACCTATACGATTCTAATTATCGATATGACTGGAAATCCATTATAGCAATTAGAAGAAGTTTGGCCAACAATTCGTCATAGCGATTTCGAGAGTTATTTGTTTTTAGGAGAAAGAAAAATGGCAGAATATATTCGTGAAGTTGAAAAAGTAATTGATAACTACCATAAACACAGTCAAGTGTTCTCCTTAAATAGAAAAACGGCATTGTTTAATGCACTTACAGTCTTTGAGGACGCTTGTCGATTAGGGGGAACAACAAATATTGCATTGATGGGCGATAGTCTTGAATATTCATTTCTAATTAGAGAACAATTAGATTCTCTTAATGTTCTCATTCAGTGGATATTCCAAGATTGTTCAAATAAAGATGATGATACCTTAGATATGAATATTACCTCGGAAAGGTATATGGCTACTGCCGCTTTATTTCAGTATCAGGCCAAACCATACTCTCCAATTTGTAGCGCATATATCAGTTATTCGAGAGGGCACTTTACAGCAAACATCAATGAAACACAAAAGAGGATAACTTTCTTAGATAACCCTGATAATCGAAGCATTGTAATATCAGATATGATGGAAACCATTTTAGGCGATCAGTCATCAGGACTTCAATTTGCTCCTACTCAAGAGTTGCCCTTAGCAAGTAGCAAGCTCATATCCTCCATTCAATTTCAAGATGAGCACATTTCGTACAGTACAGATAATGAAATATGGGGTCCGTTTCAAAAAATGATGGAACGGCAATGGATATATACCAGCGAGTTGCCAGAAGAATGGGAATTTGACACTTTCTCAATAAAGGATTTTAAACAGTTTTGGGTAGCCATAGCAACGCTTAGTTTCATTCACATGATGGCTTGTTTGAAAAGTGGCATCCGAGGAGCTGATGTAGAGGAGGCGGTTCTTGTAAGATCACCCTCCAAGTTTGCACAAATTATATTGGACAAAACGGAAATCTCCGCAGATAGTATAGCTGCTATATTAAAATTGCTGACATATAATAGCCAATTAAAAAACAATGATATAGTATATCAGCCGTTTGTAGAACTTGATAGCGACAAATTAGCCCTTGCTCCACATTTGATTTTAGCGAGTAGACCTGAAAGAAATCTTATCTCACTAATTCATAAACGTAGAGATAAATCATATTTTGATCTAACTAATCTACGAGAAGGAATTATGCAAGATGAGCTTGATTCTGCAACAGAAAAGCTGCAAAATGTATTAGTTTCAAAAAACAAAGCATTACCTGGTACACTACCTGATGTAGATTATGCAATATGGGACAAGACAAGTGATTCTATCCTCGTATGTGAATTAAAATGGCTTGTTGAAGCGGACGCAACTCCTGAAGTTTTTACCAGAGTTCAAGATTTGGAACATGGGTGTAGCCAAGTATCAGATATACTAACCTATGCAAAAAGAAATTGTACAGAGTTTTGCAACAAAGTGTTTGGGACCACAACATTAGAAAAAATGCCAGAAATTATAGGTTGCGTCGTCTCTAAAAAGGGCATACGGGTAGACAATTCAAATATTCCCGTTATAAGTTCGCAAACTCTATTAAACCTACTGCAACACAATAGTATTATTGAGACTTTTGAAGCTATTAAAGAAAAGACATATTTAATATCGGCACCACACAACTTTGAATTTGGATTAAAAGAAATTACTTATGCAGGGTATATTTTTGAAATTCCAGCACTAATAAAAGAGCAGTCAGTCATTCAAGACAATTATAAACGCATTAGTTCTAAAATTGGTAGAAATGATCCGTGTCCATGTGGTTCTGGGAAAAAGTATAAGAAATGTTGTGGTAGATAATTACGATACGGTAATTTGGACGCGTCCTATACGGAGGCGTCTTTTTTATTTCAGAAAGGAGTTGATGTACATGAACCAGACAGGAGATGCGGCGGAACAGATCGTCAATATGGCGGCGAACCTGACCGTAAAGGGAATTGAAGTAGCAACAAATCTCGCAGGTAAGGGCGCATTGTCTCTCGCCACCTTCCTGATCGCGGCGCTGAAGGATCAGAAGCGAACCAAAGGCAAGGCGAGAATGCAGGCGTTCAACGGCAAGCCGACCAAGGTTTTCGTTATCAAGACCAGCGAGCTGAAACGCTTTGCGGAGGAAGCGCGCAAATACGGCGTGCTGTATGCAGCCGTGGTTAACCGCAAGCAACCGGATGGCCTGTGCGACATCGTGGTCAATGCCAATGACGCCGCCAAGGTCAACCGTATCGCGGAGCGGTTCGCCCTCTCTACTGTGGATGTAGAGAAAATCCGCGAAGACATCAAAAAAGCGCGCGAGACGAAGGCCAAACAGCCCAACGCCGAGAAGCAGCGCACTGTACCGCCTTCCGAAAATGCCGCGAATACCATGGATGAGCATACGCTGGACGTGATGCTGAACGGACCTAAGAAGACGGAGCATAAGCAGCCAACGGATCTTTCAAACCCTACGAAGGCGGGGATGGAAAAATCGACTCCATCCGCGCCTTCCTCAAGGAGCAAAGGCGATACCGCCGAAGTTGAGCGCCTGTCAGTACGCGGGCAGATCAAAGAGATCAAAGAAGCGCGCCGTAACCAGCCCGCGTCCGGCAAGAACAAAACGCGGCAAACCACCCATACACAGCCTGCTCCAAGCAGGAAGAGACAGCCGGGGAGGTGACGGTAATGGAAGATAAACGCGTCATCGAGGTAGACGAGTACCAGCAGCGCCTCATCATAGGTTCGCTGAACGACAAGCGCAATGAACTGGTGGCAAAAGGGCGCGATACCGACTTCGTGGACGAGACCCTTTTGGATGTAATGGACGCACCCACCCGCAAAGAGAAAAAACGATGCAAGGAAATGGAAAGATGAACAGACCGATTACAAATAAGAAAACAAGCCTTGTCCTGTGGGGGCTCGGCATCCTCCCCATGATATGGGCGGCGTTAATCGTCGCCCCTTTTTTATCCCAAGGACTTTCGGGCATCCTGACTGCTTTTACTAACGGAATGAAAGACCCGGCAGCCATCACATGGTGTACTGATTCGCCCAAAGCTATCTTCATATTCCTGCTGATTTACGGAATGGGCATCGGCATCTATTACGCCCTGAAACGCAATTACCGCAAGGGTGAAGAACATGGCAGCGCCAAATGGGGCGGCCCAAAACAGCTCTCCCATAAATATGAGGCCAGGAGAAAACCCGACAATATTCTTCTCTCGCAGAACGTCCGCATAGGACTTGATGGGCGCAGGCATCGGCGCAACCTCAACGTGATGGTCGTGGGCGGCAGCGGCAGCGGCAAGACGCGCTTTTACGCCAAGCCGAATGTCATGCAGTGCAATACGTCGTTCGTTGTCCTTGATCCCAAGGGCGAAATCCTGCGGGATACGGGGCATCTGCTCGAAAGGCAGGGCTACGAGTTGCGTATCCTTGACCTGATCCATACGGACCGCTCCCACGGCTATAACCCTTTCACCTACTTGCGGGACGAAAAGGATGTCTTAAAGCTTGTGGGCAACATTGTGCGCAACACCACGCCCAAAGGCACGCAAAGCAACGACCCTTTCTGGGAGCGCGCGGAGATGGCGCTGATGGAAGCGCTCATCCTCTACCTTGTCCACGAAGCGCCTCCCTTTGAACAGAACTTTTCAATGGTAATGGAGATGATCGGCGCGGCGGATGTCCGCGAGGAGGACGAAGAGTACGCCAGCGTGCTGGACGAGCTGTTCGAGCGGCTGGAGGACCGTGATCCCGAGCATCTGGCCGTGAAGCAGTACCATATCTTTAAACTGGCCGCGGGTAAGACGGCTAAAAGCATCCTTATCAGCCTTGGCGTACGTCTCGAAAAATTCAATCTCCCGCAGATCGCCAGCGTGATCAGTCATGATGAAATGGACTTCCCTTCTCTGGGCGAGAAAAAGGTGGCGCTGTTCGCACTCATACCCGATAACGATTCGTCTCTCAACTTCATTATCGGGATGCTGTATACGCAGTTGTTTCAGGAGCTGTATTACCGAGCCGACTACGTGCACGGAGGACGGCTGCCCGTACACGTCCACTGCGTAATGGACGAGTTCGCGAATGTCGCGCTGCCTGATGAGTTTGACAAGATACTTTCCACCATGCGGTCTCGGGAGATATCCGTATCCATCATCCTGCAAAACCTTGCCCAGCTCAAAGCCCTGTTCGAGAAGCAATGGGAAAGTATCGTAGGCAACTGCGACGAGTTCCTTTACCTCGGCGGGAACGAGCAGTCCACACATGAATACATCAGCAAGCTGCTCGGCAAGGCGACTATCGATACGAACACCTACGGGCAAAGCAAAGGCCGCAGCGGGAATTACTCGACCAATTGGCAGATCACCGGGCGTGAGCTGTATACGCCGGATGAGGTGCGTATGCTGGACAACCGCTTTACCCTGCTGTTCATACGCGGCGAGCGCGCTGTGCAAGACGGCAAGTATGACATTCTGCGCCACCCGAACATCAAATTAACCGCAGAAGGCGGTGCTTCACCATATGTCCACGGGCTCTCCCCCCTTGCCTTCGACCTGGACGACATTGACCTGGATGGAGCTTATGACGATTACGTGGTGCTGTCCGATGAGGAATTCAATCAAATACTCAATAAAGAAACGGAGGAGCAAAAGAATGAAAATGTCTAGAAAGGCAAAACGCATGTTTATACTGTTTTGTATTCTCGTGCTGGTATTTGCGATAACGACGACTGCACTTGCCGCCACCGACGACCCGCTTCAGGTGGTGAACAACCTGTCTGATTTTATTTTCGGGTTGATCCGCGCAATCGGCATCATACTGCTGGCGTTTGGGATCGTTCAGGTGGGGCTTTCGCTGAAATCCCATGATCCTAGCCAGCGAGCAAACGGATTTTTGACTCTTGCGGGCGGTATTATCATCACGTTTGCAAAGGAAATATTGAATCTTATCACGGGAGGTTGACCGTAATGTTTACAAAATTCCCTATTACTGAAGAAATGCACATCCATTCGCTTAAAGGCGAACTGCGGGAGGCCACCATTTTAAGCCAGCTGGGCGACAACGACTACCTTGCCGAATACAACGGCGTCAGGTGCCATGCGATCTATAATCCTTTTGTGAATCATTTTTATGTAGATGACAAATATGGCGTCATCAAGGACAAAACGCCGGTCAGGAATGAACCATGCCGTTAACCAGAAGGCATGCCCGCTTTACTTCGCGGGCTTTGCCTTGGAAAAGAGGTGAACTTTATTGGGAAGCGGTAACTGGATCATAGACAACTTAAACAATGCCCTGCAGACATGGAATTCAAAACTGGCTGAGATATGGCAGATCATAACGCAATCACCCGAACAGTTTAAAGGCGGAGGTATTTGGAGCGTGATCCTCGACATAAACGATGCCCTGAAAGCTATCGGGATCGCGCTCCTGGTCCTGTTCTTTGTAATTGGCGTTGTCCGGACATGCGGCAGCTTCGCAGAGATAAAAAAGCCGGAGCACGCTTTAAAGCTGTTTATCCGGTTTGTGCTTGCAAAAGCGGCCGTTACATACGGTCTTGATTTGATGATGGCGTTTTTCCGCATCGTCCAGGGTATTATCAGCACTTCCATGAATGCGGTGGGCGCGGGGATGCAGGACGAAATCATACTGCCGGACATTATTAAACAGAAAATTACCGAAGTAAGCTTTGGTGATTCCATCCCTCTTTGGGCGGTTACCCTTATAGGGAGCCTGTTCATTATCGTCCTGTCCTTCATTATGATCATGAGCGTTTACGGCAGGTTTTTCAAGCTCTATTTATATACTGCGATAGCGCCTATCCCTCTTTCGACCTTTGCCGGAGAACCTACCTCACAGATCGGGAAAAGTTTTTTGAAAAGCTATGCGGCTGTCTGCCTGGAAGGGGCGATCATCGTACTGGCCTGCATTATTTTCAACGTATTTGCGGCTTCTCCACCTGCAGTTGACCCAAATGCAAGCGCGGTCACTATGGTCTGGTCCTACGTTGGCGAACTGATTTTTAATCTTTTGGTACTGACAGGCGCTGTGAAGATGGCCGACCGGGTTGTCCGCGAAATGCTTGGCCTTTAACCTGACCATTCATTTCATTATTTAAATCGTGACATATTTTTTGGAGGTGTCTACATTGGAAATCAAAATTCCAAAGGAAATACGTAATTATACGGAATCCATTTTTTTCGGACTGTCGTTACGGCAGTTCATCTTTTCCGTCCTGGCTATAGGAATAGCCGTTTTGATCTACTTTGGATTGCGCGGATTTTTAGGTACGGAAACCGTAAGTTGGTTGTGCATTTCAGGTGCAGCCCCATTTGCAGCTATGGGATTTATACGCTATCACGGCATGACCGCCGAACAGCTCGCCGCAGCATGGTTCAAATCAGAATTCCTGCTTCCTAGAAAGCTGGTTTTTAAGGCTGAAAACCGTTATGCCAAAATCATTCTGAGAGGAGATAAGCGTTCATGTTGCTGGTACAAAGGTTACTGAAACAGGATAAAGGCAAATTTACGGTCCCCCGGAGCGTACAGCAGGCTATCCCGATCCAGAGTATCTGGCAGGACGGGATTATGCTCTGTGACGGAAAATTCTCGAAATGCTGGCGTTTCGACGATATCAACTACAGCGTTGCTTCCCCGGAAGATCAGGATGCGATGTTTAAGGATTATTCCGCCCTGCTGAACACGCTGGACGTGGGCGCGACGACCAAAATAACAATACACAACCGCCGGTTGAACGAACAGGATTTTGAAAAGTCTATCCTTATCAAAAAACGGAACGACGAACTTGACCACTTCCGGAAGGAATACAATGACATGCTGTGGGATAAGGTTGCCAGCAGCCACAACAGCATAATCCAGGAAAAATATATCACGGTAAGCGTCCATAAAAAGGATATTGATGAAGCGCGAACCTATTTTAACCGCATCCATAACGAATTGTCGTCGCATCTTGCGCGTCTTTCTTCTCATGCCGTTGAACTGAACGCCTGTGAACGGCTGCATATTTTTCATGACTTTTTCAGAACCGGGGAAGAAATGTATTATCACTTCGACCTGAAGGAAACGCTCAGGAAAGGACATGACCTCCGGGACTATATCTGCCCGGACAGTATGGAGTTTAAAAAAGACTATTTTGAGATGGACGGGCGGTTCGGAAGGGTGCTGTATTTACGCGAGTACGCTTCCTATATCGAAGATTCATTTATTACGGAATTGATGGATTTTAATCGCAACATGACGCTGTCCATAGACATCATTCCGGTTCATACGGATGAAGCAATCCGCCTTGCCCAAAACACACTATTGGGAGTGGAAACCAACGCTGCTAACTGGCAGCGCAAGCAAAATCAAAACAACAACTACTCCGCGGAGCTTCCGCAGGAAATTGAAAATCAACGAAGTGACACAAAGGAATATATTGATTACATGACCAACGGCAACCAGCGCATGATGTTCATTGTCGTGACGTTGGTGCATATGGCCGACTCAAAGAAACAGCTTGATACGGACACCGAAACGCTGTTATCCGTTGCCAGAAAAAATCTCTGCCAGGTATCTGCGTTAAAGCTGCAGCAATACGACGGCCTGACAACGGTGCTCCCCTACGGCCTGCGCCGGATAGACGCGATACGTACCATAACTACAGGAGCCTTAGCCGTTCTTATGCCTTTCCGTACACAGGAAATTATGGACAAGGGCGGCATTTATTACGGTCAAAACGCCATCTCCAAAAACCTGATTATTTTGAACCGAGGGGCGTTGCTGAACGGAAACGGCTATATTCTGGGCGTAAGCGGCAGCGGTAAATCTTTCTTCGCCAAGCGGGAGATCATATGCTTGTTTTTGGCGACAGGGGATGACATCATCATTATAGACCCTCAGAATGAATACGGCCCGCTGGTTACGGGGCTTGGCGGCGCGGTCATAGAGATATCCGAATCGTCGAAGCATCATATCAATGCGATGGATATGTCGGCCGGATATAATGATATATATAACCCTTTACATGCGAAAAGCGATTTCGTGCTCTCCTTCTGCGAACAGCTGCTCGGCGGCAGGGGTAAATTGGGGCCAATGGAAAAGTCCATTATCGACCGCTGCATGATCAATGTATACCGTAAATACCTGAGAAGCAACTTCAAGTCTAAGCCTCCCACATTAAAAGACCTCTATTCCGACCTTGAGAAACAGCCGGAACAGCAGGCACGGGATATCCTTCTTTCTTTGGAGATTGCGGTTCACGGCAACCTTAACGTATTCGCGCATCAAACCAATGTGGATGTGGACAACCGGCTGATCGCCTACGCAATACGCGACCTCGGAAGCCAAATGAAATCCGCAGGCATGCTGGTCATGCTCGACGCCATCCGGAACCGTGTGGCGCGCAACCGTGAAAAAGGCAGACGGACGCATGTTATCATTGATGAGATGCATATATTTTTCGGCAATGAGCTTTCCAGCAACTTCTTATCGGAATCCTGGAAGCAATTCCGAAAGGACGGCGCTCTGGCAACGGGTATAACGCAGAATATCGGAGATTGCCTGAAGTCTGTCACCGGACAGACCATGCTGGCAAATTCGGAGTTTATCGTGATGCTGAACCAGGCTGCAACCGACCGAATCGAACTCGCCAGGCTGCTGAACATTTCTGAAACGCAGCTTTCATTCATCACCAATGCCGAAGCCGGCCAGGGACTCATAAAATATGGCCCGGCTATTGTGCCGTTCGTGGATAAATTCCCGCGGGGTACGGAGCTTTACCGGCTTATGACGACCAAGCCGGATGAACGGATAAAGTTCAATATTTGAAAAAAACGTTTGGGAAAGCCGGTAAGACTTCCGTCTTGCCGGCTTTTTACTGTCTAAGGATGTGATTTGCAAATGAAAGATATTAAAACGAAGCTTGTTTCGAAAAGGCCAAAGGTACTAAATAGAATCTCAAGGCTTCCGCGGGATACAAGAAAAGAGACAGATACCCACGATATTTACACCAATCCGGAGAGCTATGCAACAGATCGTATTACACAGGGCATGTCTGATGCAAGTCAAAAAAGCCTCCGTAGTATTAAATACAGGGCTAAACAGCTTATGAGAAAAGGCAGGCGGGCCGGGCAAACACGGGATGAAAGCTTTGACGAACAATCCGAGAAAACTGATTCTTCAGGGTTCCATGAGCCTAATACGGAGCAAGCCCCCCATTCATATCATCAGGAAGCAAGAGAAAGAACCAGCAGTACTGGTAACTTTGGCGTTCGTGCAAGAAAAACACAGTACACTGATAAACCTGCGCAGGAAGCAACAGGTTATACCAGGCGTAATACTAAAGTCACAATCAAAGAACCAGATAACCGTATCAAGACTACTAATAAAACTGTAAAAGCATCGACGCGGACGGTCAAGACAAGCGCGCAAGCGGCTAAAACAGCGGCTAAGACTGTAAAAACGACGGCAAAAACTGCAAAGATGTCGGCGCAGGCGGCTAAAAATACTGCCAGGGCGGCCGCAAAAGGTGTCAAACTCGCTGTGAAGGCTGCAACCGCAGCAATAAAAGCAATTGCAGCCGCGGTCAGATCCCTGATCGCTGCAATTGCCGCAGGCGGCTGGATAGTACTTTTGATTGTAATCGTAGTCGGGGCGTTTCTGATGGTCCTCAATTCCGCTTTTGGGATATTCTATTCCAATGAACCAATGGACAGCTCCGGCATGACCATGCCGCAGGTTGTAGATGAAATCAATTCCGAGTTTAATGCTTCCCTTGACCGGAAAGTTGCTGAAGCATCATCCGGTTATGAAAATGTATCCGTAGTTTATGACAATGACAGCGATCTGGACAGCGACAGCGTAAACAACTGGGCGGATGTGCTTGGCATCTATGCCGTAAAGACCACGACCGATGCAACAAAGCCTATGGAAGTCGCCACACTGACGGAAGATAAAAAGAAAATGATTAGAGACCTGTTTTATGGTATGAATTCCGTTGCGGTCAATCCGGTGACCAAGCTGGAAACAATCACTGTCAAGGACGATGAAGGCAATGAAACAGAGGAGACAGTTGAGAAGACATACCTATATGTGAATATGTCCAGCGAGGATTATGCAGACGCGGCGAAAAGATATGCCTTTACGGATCAGCAGATGTCTTTGCTGAACGAGCTTATGTCGCCTGAAAACTATCCGTTATTTGCCCAGTTGACCGGGGTTGATTATTATGGCGGGTTAACATCCGAAGACCTTAAGAATATCATCTCAAATTTGCCTGCCGGAACGAAGGGCGCGGAGATCGTAAAGGCGGCACTGACACGGCTTGGAGACCCCTATTCTATGGCAAAAAGAGGCTCAGGAAATTATGTGGATTGCTCATATCTTGCGAAGTGGGCCTATATCCAGGCGGGCGTTTCCATCCCTTCCACCTCAGTGTCACAGGCAAAATATTGTTACGATAACGGATATGCGGTCGGGCAGTCCGAACTGCAGCCAGGAGACCTTATATTCTGGTCTAAAACATCCTGCCATTGCGGACGCTGGCATGAGATCCACCATGTCGGTATTTACATCGGAAACAAGAAAGTGATTGAAGCAAGCTCCAGCAAAGGGCGTGTCGTGATCCGCGAGCTCTGGGGACTTAATGGCGGAACATGGCAGGTATACATGTTTGCAAGGCCACACGACTGAAAATTTGAAATAATAACTCTGAAGGTGAATTCTGTATGAATGTCATGAAAAAGTGGGATGGCAGTAAAAGATAAAAAAGACGGTTTTTTGAACCGTCTTAAAAATTAAGTTTTATTTATCTTTTCGGGTTTAAACTGTTGTACAAGCTTTTTAATAAAGAAAACACATAAATAAATACACGCTATAACAGCAGTTATAGCAATAGCATAAAGTGCTACCTGGAAAATAACATTACTGAAAATGTCATTTGTTAAGGGAATAGGCGGCGCGGATTGTATGGGGCTTGTTCCGATAAAAGTTTGTTCACCCATTTTTACTTGTTCTCCTTTACTATTTATATTTATCGAAATTAAAAAGTTAACTCAATAACCATATTATACCATAAATATCAAAAGTCAATGGTAGGCCGCGGGCAAAAACCCGCGGCCACATTTCTGGAAATACTTCTTAATAAAAAGTGTTTGCTCGCCAATCGTATGACCTAAAATACGAATTTCTGAAGGTAATTAAAATCCCTTCAGAATTTGTTACCCATGCATGGCAATTAATTGTAAGAGAAATATTATCTGTAGAATACATGTCGGTCAAAGCCTGTGAGATTCCAGATACGGAAGTTTCGGCATCTCCATTCCCGGAGTATACTGTATACCCTGTAATATTTGAAGCGGTACGGTTAAACCATGCTGTTGGAACGTGGCCAACTTCGTACGAAGTATAAAAAGTTGCATTATAACCAGCGCCATAAGTTGCTCCGCCCCAAGGTATGTCCGTTACCTGCCAAAGAATATTCTTACGCGTACTTTTTGAAGTAGCATTGGGAATTGGATTGATGGTAACGTTTGCCAGAGCCTCAGCTGAACGCTGTTTCTGCATGGCAGTGATATATTTTTGCGCTTGGGCTTTATACCTGACCGGATACATTAACCCAATGATTTTCCCATTATTATCATAGTCAACTTTAATGCAATTTTCGGGCGAAGATGCTACTTTCAAATATTTTTCCAGGGCAGCAAGATTGCTGTTCAGTTCAGTGGCTAGCACTGGCTTATATGTGCCCTTGTCAACGCTTACGGTAACTTCATTCGGATAGTATTTTGCATATAAATCTGAATAGAGTTTGACTGCCGTATTGGCATCAACATATTTTCCATCTGATGTTGCAGCCATGGCGTTGATCGAAAAAATTGAGAATGTCATGCACATAGCAAGTACCAGAATAAAAATTCTAAAATTCTTTTTCATTATTTTACTCCTTTCATGTGCCTTCCATTTCCTTTGAAATAGATTGACAATAGTGTCCTTTGTGCTACTATAATTCATATAGTCCTTGCGTAGCCAACTACCGCTTTTGCGGTAGGGTGCACAGCCATTGGTTTTTGCAAGGACTTTTCAATCCAATCATACGCATCCCTCCTTTTGTGCAAAAATAATCTTTTTTCTACCTTATTGACACTTCAGCAAAGTGAAATATGATGAAAAATATAAAATAAAAAAATTATTTTTGCATCATATTTTTGCGAGTTGACGTGTTAATATATATATTTGTTAAGATTTATTCCGATAAAGGATGTATGATAATCCTGGAAAATACACAACAATTATGGAAATGTTAATCTATACAACACCCTTGAGTAGTGATAAAATGAATTTGAAAGGTGGAATGGTTTTATCTGAAAGGTATGGGGATTGACTGTTGCGCAATGAGAATGAACTGATAGGCATATTTGAAAAAAACTATTCGAGTTTATCAAAGCTCGCCATTATGATTCTTAAAGATAAGGCTGCCGCACTGGATGTCATGCAAAATGTTGCCCTGGTCATTTTAACAAAAGCGTATCAACTGAGCCAAATTGAAAAACCAATTCCATTTCTTGCAACCTGTGTCAGACGCGCCGCCCTTAATTATTTAAGAGATGAGGCCAAAACCATTTCAACAGATCCGGTATTACTTGAAGAAACCCATGACGATGTGTATTCGCATACTGCAATTGATTATTTGGAATGGGTCATGATGCTGGAAAAATATCTTGTAACCTATTCCCCGGAATTACAAAATGCGTTTATCAAGCATTATGTTGATGGCTATCCATTAGATACAGTGGCAAAAGATATTGGTCTATCCCCTAACGCTTTGTCACAGCAGTTTAGGCGAATGCGAAAGAAAATAGCAGATCAGTCGCCGAAGTACGGAGCGCTATTAACTATCTTATCTTTTCTGTAGGTAATTAAAAAAGCAGGAGTTAGGTGTATGCGCTGGCGCAAAATAAGAAAAATATTTTTGGATCATCCATATTTTGAATACAAAACCGATGTCATGTCACGAAAAGAGGCGGAACGCATCTTTAATTCCGGTTTTCCGACTTTTGAGGAAATGATTGAAGGAGCCAAGAAACGCTTTAACCTGCCGCTCGAAACATGGGCAGGTTTTGATGATGTCATTGCATTGAGAGCTTCAAAAAAAACGCACCGGAATGTATTTCGGCAGAGCAATACAACATTCAATGGTTTCATATCGAGACACAAACGGTTGGCTATTGTTTGCATGGCAATAATACTATTAATATCATTTTTTACACTTGTGCCTTTTGGCAGAGCCCTTGCGGCTGACTTCTTCAATATGCTTATAAGGGTGTTTGATGGCCGGATAGAAATCACAAATCAGAATCCTGATTATGATAGTTTTGAATATGTCAATCTGATTGCTGAGCAATACGATCAGAATAATCCCGGGGGGTCTGAATCCGGTGACAACGAACCTGTATACTATCCGGATATAGAACATTTTGTGGAAAAAACCGGACTAGAACCTGTTACAATCGGAACCGATTGGCTTAAGTGCCAGACAATTGAAAGTATTGACGATGCAGATCTAGGTATGGTTTTAACGGTTCACTATGTGACAAAGGATGGATTGGCTGTCGTCGAAACACAGAGCTGGGGAAAAGGTGAAGATGTGTCTTTTCGTGTGAAGGATGCTATTTATAGCAAAACCAGTATTTTAGGAAATAAAGAATTTATCTATACCACTGATCTGGTTGATGGATCTTTTATGGGTACTGCACTACTTGATAATTCGTTGTTGACAATCGGTGCAGAAAAGGGAGTAGACACCGACCTATTAATAAAGGCAATAAAATAGTATATTATTTAATCATACAGTTTTATCTTACTAACAAAATTAAACGTTTTTAAATTTATCTTGTTTGTTGTATAAATACTAAAAGGCTCCTATTATATAGCTTTCAAATAGGAGCCTTTTCTTTAAACGCCTAAAATCAATATTAAATAATCGGGGTAGCATTATTTATGAAATGGTATAATATTTGTTCACACCATCTGATTGCGTTTCGCCAGTATACCAAGCATATAGCTTATATGATCCGGCACTAAGCGTAACCGTTGTTTGTGCCTTTACTAAAGTACCATAACCACTTGAATTACCTGATGTAACATATGTCCATGATCCACCCACACTTTTATATAGCGTAAACCCGACAGTTACATCCTCTGATAATACGGGCGATGCACTGGCCCAGGGTCTATAAGAGCTACCTGATACTTGGGTCAGTCCACTCGAAAACCCCACGGCACCATTAGGTACAATTACTCCCTCCGTTGCTGCAAAAGCAGTTCCGGTAAACGATAAACAAAGAATAAAGATCAAGGTCAAACAGATAATACGTCTTTTCATTTGTAATTCCTCCTAAAATTTTTGCGATTGTCCCGCTTTAAATATGACACACAGGAAAGCAAAAATATGACGCTAAAAGCAAAAATAATTTTCCTTGTCCTTCGTCATTTTTTTTCTGTCTCATGTGTCAATAAGGCAGGAAAGAAAACGCCAACAAAACGAAACGCCGTCCGGGAGAAAATAAATAGTAGAATAGATGTGTTGACTTTACTGGAGAATCAAAATTCTATTTTATATGCTTTATGTTCTGTGGCCTTAAAAGTGCATGCAAGGTAGCCTTGACAACACTGACCTGGTATTCATCACAAAGGCATAAAAGATTATTTATATACTCCAGCTCACTAATCTTCTTCTCCTGCTCGGGGTAAAAAATTGTATCTGCCGATATACCTAACTTCCGCACGACACGGAACAGGACATCGTAGCTTGGTTTTTTGTTCTCATTTTCTATGGACATGAGATAGCGAGGGGTAATATTGATGATTTCAGCAAATTGTTCCCGCGTAAATTCATTGCTTTTCCGGGCAGCCTTCAGAATACTGCCAAGCTTGTCCATGCTGTCACGTTCCATTAATGCACCTCCAATATTAGTTTACAGTTCCTATTTGGATGGCAAAACGATATGTCAGAACCATATAAACAGGAGCTAATAGAACGTAGTTTATTATAACAAATAAATAGGATTACCCCGCTAATAAAAAAAACGTGAGTTTGGCAGGGTGATTTCCTATGCCCATATGATTTTGCCCTCTGAACACACTAATGGAGGGCATTTTGTTTATTTGGTGTACTACCAAAACCAACCAACCGCTAATTAACAGCGGTTTAGTTTGAAAAAAAGCAGACATCATTACTGGTACCGCAGCTAATATCAAATCGTTAAAAAAAGCCTACTTCCCCTTAAGGGTAAATGTAATAATGAAGTAGAACTATCAGAACACAATATTAAGATATATAGATTCACAAAAGTCCATTTGGATCGTATCCAAACGGGCTTTTTGTGTTGTAAACAATGCAATAATATCAAATGCCGGTCTCCGCCCCCTCTGTTT
>Ga0366776_1027_pt1 | contig 21108 bp, 17 predicted proteins | sample BONcelN113001D11_FD_207070 | JGI IMG/M metagenome (GOLD analysis project Ga0366776, IMG submission 207070) | Enriched cells from coal bed in the Powder River Basin, Montana, United States - BONCAT cells N11 rep2 HSBNCT.N11.300.1.D11 ...
GAATAATATTTACCAAAAAATAAACATTGACAAAATATAAAAAAACCATTATAAAGGAGAATGTATGCATTCACAGGCATAACAACGGAGTGACGACAATGACAGTAACATTGAAACTTAAAAGCGGACTTGAAAAGTTTTTCGACAAATGTATCATCGAGAAGGAACTAAGCGGCAATACGTGTTTGATAGACATATTGCACGAGATCAACTTTCCGGAAGAAAAAGCGGGCATCGTGCTCATCGACGGCAAGGTATGCAACAAGAACCATATGCTGCACGGCGGCGAAACGGTGAAGATTTTCCCGCAAACCATAGGATGCTGATCCGCAACCGCAATTTTAGGGCCGTACCCGGTCAAAGGGTACGGTTTTTTAATTTGAAAAAATCGCCGGTCTCCTATATGATAGTATCTGGCGAAATCCTGTAAAAACGATGAACAGCTATGATAATAAGGCGCGTTTAAGCGCCTTGATATAAATTTATAATCTTTTGGAGGCATAATGAGAATAGAAGTAGACACGCATACGCATACCGTAATCAGCGGGCATGCACATTCCACCCTTCTGGAAAATGCGCGCTTTGCAAAGGAAGCCGGTCTAAAGGGCATCGTCGTTACGGAGCATGGCCCGAGGCTCGCGGGCGGGCCGCCGGAATTCAATATCGGCACTTACCAGACGATACCGAAGTTTATCGAGGGCGTGCGGATCTATCGGGGTGTGGAAGCGAATATCATCGATTTCGAAGGAAATGTCGATATTTCGGAGAGGTTTTTGACAAAACTGGATTTTGCGCTCGCATCCCTGCACGATGTCGTGATCGATCCGGGCTCGTTGGAGGAGAATACAAGGGCGCTGCTGGGCGTACTTGAAAATCCGCACGTGGACGCCATTGGGCATCCCGGAAATCCTTACTACCCCATTCATTACGAAGCGGTCATCGGGGAGGCCAAACGTTTAAACAAGATACTTGAGATCAACAACCACTCGTTTATATACAGGGAAGGCAGCCGCGTCAATTGTGTGCATATACTGGAGCTCTGCAAGAAAAGCGGCGTGCGCGTAGCCGTTTCGAGCGATGCGCATATCTGCTTTACCGTGGGCGGTTTTGAAAGGGCGCTTGCGGAAATACGGAAGACGCACTTCCCGGAGGAACTGATCGTCAACCGTACCGCTCAATCGTTTGAGGCGTATCTGGAGGAAAGAAAAGCAAGATTTTAGTATAGATAGCTTGCTCACAATCCGTACGAATTCCTTTATTGTGAATCGGGATAGTTTGTGATAAGATACTTAGGAACGCTAATGAATTATTATCATTTTATTAAACGTTCCCGCAATTATTCTTTTATCATACCTTTTGGAGGAATACACATGGGTGGAATTCAAAAAGCCCTGGAGATGTTGAAAAAGGACTATTCCTATCAAAACATCTTCCGGATCATGTGCAGCAACGGCGGTAAGACCGCAGCCGAATATCTGGAAAACGGCCAAATCAAAACGGTTACGTATCAACAATATGAGGGGATCGTAAGATCCGCAGCAAAGAACCTGTCCGAAATACTGAATAAAGAAGATGCAGATACCTATGTCGGTATCAAAATGGAAAACAGCCCGCTATGGCCCGCGATTTTCTGGGCTATCATGATGAGCGGGTACAAACCCCTTCTCGTGGATATACGCTCGGACGACCAGGCGACGGCGCATGTCTTGCACCAGTCCGGCGCGAAGGCCATCATTACGGAGGCCGACGTAAACTTACCCGGCGTGCAGATAATAAGGCCGTATGCGTTCGCTTCACTGACCGATACCGATTCGGAATACAACGGAAAATGGGCGGATGCCGCGGCGCTTTGCACATCCGGCACCACCGCGACATCCAAGGTGTACGTGTACGACGGACACGCCATGTGCAGCCAGATGCACTTGGCCGGCGAAGTGGTGAAAATCAATCCGGATATATTGAACGACAAAGATGTATTCAAAAACCTCGCCTTTCTGCCGCTCCACCACATATTCGGTTTTGTCGCGGTATATATGTGGTATACGTTTTTCGGCAAAACGATCGTGTACATCAAGGACCGCTCCCCGGACACGATCTTAAACGCCTGCCGGGTGCACCGTGTGACCAACATATACGCCGTTCCTCTTTTCTGGAACAACGTGGCGACGGGCATCATGCGCAAGGCAAAACTAAGAGGGCAGGATGAAAGGCTAAGAAACGGCATTGACAAAAGCATCAGCCTGCAGAGGCGCCTCGGACGCTTAGGGCGCGTGATCGCCTCCAAACTATTCTTCAAGGAGCTGCAGAGCAATCTGGTAGGCAGCGATATCAAATTCCTCATCTGCGGCGGCGGACATGTGCTGCCCGATACCCTGCGCATCATCAACGGAATCGGCTACCACCTCGTCGTGGGATTCGGCATGACGGAATCCGGCATCAATTCCGTGGAGCTTTCGGACGATATCGACCTTATACTGAATGCCAGCGTGGGAAAGGTGTTTGTGCCGACCGAGTACCGCATACAGTACGATTCCGGTGTGGGAGAACTCCAGATAAAGGGCGAAGCGCTGCATTCCGGGCGCATGACAGACGGCGTATATATCCCGAGGGACATGGAAAACGGCGGATGGTTCGGTTCCGGGGATATTGCCTCGGAGAAAAACGGAAACTATTACATAGAGGGACGTTTAAAGGAAGTCATCGTAGGCGAGTCGGGTGAGAATGTCTATCCGGACGAGCTGGAAGACAGCTTTGCCATGCTGCCCGGCGTGGAAAACATATGCGTCGCCGGTATAGCCGACGAAGGCGTGTACGAGGACATCACGCTCATTGCGGATATGGGGGAGAATATCGACAACCCGGCGCTCGTCTTAAAGCTTATAGACGAGATCTGCCTCGCGAATTCGCTTTTGCCCATATACAAAAAGCTAAACCGCGCGCTTATTTCGAGGAAACCCCTGCCGGTGGCCAACGGTATAAAAGTGCAGCGCCAGAAGTTAAAGAAACAGATCGAAAACGGCGAATGGGACTACATAGAAATTGATTTAAGGAATAGAAAGATGAAGGATGCGAATAAGATGGCAACAGAAGAAAAGACCCCTGCAAAGACACAGTACCAGACAAAGGAGTTTGACGAGATAAAAGAAACCGTAAGAACGATATTCGGAGAGGTTTTAAGTCTCGATCCCGCGACCATCAAGGATACGGATCATTTCGTAGACGATCTCGGAGGGGACAGCCTTTCGAGTCTGGGCGTATTCACAAAAGCCGAGGAATATTACGGCATCGTGATACCCGATACGGAATACTTCAGCTGCGCCAACGTTTTTGACCTGGCAAAGCTTTTATACGGAAAGATACATAATATCGAGGAGGCGAAACCCGCCGCCGCAGCACCCAAAAAGGACGACCGCTGGGTCATCACAAAATTCGAGGAATCCAGGGAATACGAGGAATTTGCAAAACGGCGCAAGGAACTCGACGATATCGGCATGGCCGACCCATATTTCATACCGCACGATTCCTGGCTGAAGGATACATCCATTATAGACGGCAAAGAAGTCATCAACTTAGGCTCGTACAACTACCTGGGGCTTTCCGGCCATCCGGAGACGATGCAGGCCGCAAAGGAAGCGATAGACAAGTACGGCACATCCGCCAGCGGCTCGCGCCTCATAGCGGGTGAAAAGCCGCTGCACAGGGATCTTGAAAAGGCCATTGCGGAATGGAAGCATACCGAGGACTCGATTGTGCTGGTAGGCGGACATTCCACCAACGTGACATTCGTGGGAAATTTCTGCAACAGCCGGGACATTATACTGTACGATGCGCTTTCCCATAATTCCATCGTGCAGGGGTGCATGCTTTCCCAGAGCGATACAAAGGCCTTCCCGCATAACAAATTCGCTGCGCTGGAGCATATGCTGAAAACCGCGCGCGAAAAATACGAGAAGATATTGATCGTGGTAGAGGGCGTCTATTCCATGGACGGAGACATCGCCCCCATTCCCGAATTCGTAAAGCTGAAGAACAAGTACGGCGCATTCCTGATGGTGGACGAAGCGCACTCCGGCTGTGTAATAGGCGAGCATGGCGGCGGTGTGGACGAATATTTCGATTTAAAGCCGGAGGATATCGATATCCGCATGGGTACGCTTAGCAAAGGGCTTGGCACCTGCGGAGGCTATCTCGCGGGCAAAAAGAGCCTTATGGATTTCCTGCGTTACAACCTGGCCGGCTTTATGTTCTCCGTAGGCATCAGCCCGCCGTTGGCGGCCGCGACGATGAAAGCCATAGAGATCATACAAAGGGATAACACCGCCGTACAAAATCTGCACCGGAACATACGCGATTTTGTGGAGGAAGCCCATAAGCGCGGGTTCAACACGTGCCTTGCCGGCGAGACGGCGATCGTGCCCATTATGGTCGGCGAGGATATAGACGCCTACACCATCAGCTTTAAAATGCTGGACAAGGGCGTATTCGTACCCCCGGCGGTTTACCCGGCCGTACCGAAACACCAGGCGAGATTGCGCTTCTGCCTCATAAGCGAGCATAAAAAGGAGCAGATACTGTATGCGCTCGATACGCTGGATAAATTATTTGACGAATACGGAATTAAAAAATAAAATAGAGGGGCTGAAGGTAAAAACTTCCGCCCTTAACTTTTTTAATATAAGGAGAGATACAAATGCGCATACTGGTCACCGGCGGCGCGGGATATATCGGAAGCCATACGGTAAGGCAGCTTATAAAAAACGGGTTTGAGACGGCCGTACTCGACAACCTTTTAAAAGGGCATCGGGAGAGCATCGCGGGCGTTCCCTTCATACAAGCGGACCTGCGGGATGAAGACGGCTTAAGGAAGGTCTTTTCCGAGGGAGCGTTCGACGCGGTCGTTCATTTCGCGGCATTGAGCCTGGTCGGGGAATCCATGAAGGACCCGGCCGCCTATTATGAAAACAACGTATGCGGCACGTTGAACCTGCTAAATGCCTTGCGGGAAAGCGGCGTTAATAAAATCGTTTTTTCCTCCACCGCGGCGGTTTACGGGGAGCCGGAATCCGTTCCGATTACGGAGGATATTCATAAAGAGCCCGTCAACGTGTATGGAAGGACAAAACTTGCGATCGAACGGATACTGCAGGACTTTTTCGCGGCGTATGGACTGCGTTACGTTGCGCTGCGGTATTTCAACGCGGCGGGCGCGGACGAAAAAGGGGATATCGGCGAAGACCATGCGCCGGAGACGCACCTCATCCCCATTATATTCGAGGCCATAAACGGCAGGCGGGAAGCCGTGACCGTATTCGGAAACGACTATGATACGAAAGACGGCACCTGCATCCGCGACTATATCCATGTAAACGACCTCGCGAGCGCGCATGTGCTGGCGTTAAAACACCTTTTAGACGGCGGCGGGCCGGAAACTTTCAACCTGGGAAACGGAAAAGGATATTCCGTACTGGAGGTCATAAACGCTGTGGAAAAAACAACCGGGTTCAAAGTTCCGTGCAATATCGGCGCGCGCAGGGCTGGAGATCCGGCGGTGCTCATCGCATCATACGAAAAGATAAAGGGGCGTCTCGGCTGGGAACCGAAAATCGGGCTGGACGAGATCGTGTCATCCGCCTGGGCGTTCCATAAAACGCATCCGAACGGGTATTAAACACAATATAACAAGCAAAGATTACGCTTTTTGCCAAGGCGTAATTTTTTTTGTATATTTATATATTTCCATGCATATATTGTTGCAAATAAATAAACATTGCCGTATAATTATACATTGTGAAATAGATTAGGAGGTTTAAAATATGAAAAAAAGATTATTATCCATCGTAATGCTCATCGTATTTGCAGCTGTAGTTTTTGCAGGCTGCGCCCAGCCGGCGCCGGCCCAGAGCTCTCCGGCCACCAGTGAAACGCCTTCTGCGAGCGTGGCCCCGTCTGAAAGCGCAGCGCCTTCACCGAGTCCGTCCGAATCCAAAGCCCCGACCATGATCGACACCATAAAGGCAAAGGGGCAGCTGATATTGGGTACGGAAGCGCAGTATGCCCCCTATGAATACCACAAGGTAACAGACGGGAAAGACGAGATCAAAGGCATGGACATCGACATTGCCAAAGAGATCGCCAAAGAACTGGGCGTGGAACTGGTAATAAAAGACCTGCCGTTTGATTCTCTTCTTACGGCTTTGACCGGCAATAAAATCGATTTGATCATCGCCGGCATGGAGCCCCGGGAAGACAGGAAGAAAAGCGTTGACTTCTCTGACATATACTACAACGCGGAGCAGGGCATATTGGTCCGGGCGGAAGACGAAAGCAAGTATACGACCATTGAAAGCCTCGCAGGCAAAAAGGTCGGCGCGCAGCTGGGTTCTACGCAGGAGTCCATTTTAAAATCGCAGCTTAAAGACTCGAAACCGGTCGTTATGGAAAAGGTGCCGGATCTCGTGCTTTCATTAAGCACAAAAAAGGTCGATGGCGTCATCTGCGAAGCGCCCGTAGCTTCAAACTATGTAAAGAATTATCCGAATCTGAAGCTGAGCCAGATAAAGGTCGTAAGCGAGACCCCGGGTTCGGCTATAGCGGTCAACAAGGGAAATCCGGAGTTTTTAGCCCTTATAAACAGCGTCATCAAAAAGCTGAACGACGCAGGCAAGATTGCCGAGTTCTTTGCGGCGGCGGATGAAGACAGCAGTGTAAAATAATTACATTCATGAAAATATGCGCGAGAGTACGTATCTTTTGCGCATATTTTTTATTGCGCAGGATTTAGTTTGATAATATAATGAAATATGCCGTGATTATGGATTCTGGAGGGCGGGCATTTGCCTTTAAATTTTAACTTTTTAACGAAATATTTTACAATGTTTATTGAAGGCGCCGGCATAACGATATTACTGGCGGCGGCGGCAGTATTTTTCGGCGTTTTTCTCGGCCTTTTCCTTAGCCTGATGCGTCTTTCAAATATAAAGCCATTTTATATTTTATATGGTTTAAAGGATTCGAAATATTTTGGCTGGCTTTCCAGAGCCGCGAATTTTAACCCCGTTAAATTTATCGCAGTTACTTATATTGAGGTGATTCGCGGTACGCCGCTTTTATTGCAAATTTTGCTGGCCTATGCCGTACTGCCTCCTTTGGACGGAGTTGAGTTTATTGCTGGTGTAGCCGCTTTATCCCTCAACAGCGCAGCCTATGTGGCGGAGATTATGCGCTCCGGTATCCAGGCTGTAGAGATTGGCCAGACGGAAGCGGCGCGTTCCCTCGGTATGAAATACGGCATGGCGATGCGCAGGATCATTATCCCGCAGGCAATCAAAAACATACTGCCGGCGCTGGGCAATGAATTTGTTGTAGTAATTAAGGAATCGTCCATTGTATATGTCCTTGGAAACGTACACGAGCTCATGTTTCAGACGAAAATTGTTACGTCAACGCAATTCCTGACGATAGAACCTTTGCTTATTGCAGGCTTATTATACTTCATCATAACATTTACCACATCCAAGCTTCTTGGAAAGGCCGAAAGGAGGATGCGCAGAAGTGAACGGAAATAACGCTTTAATCGTAGTAGAAGACTTACATAAATATTTCGGAACGCTGCATGTATTAAAGGGCATTTCGACAGAGATCGACCAGGGCGAAGTCGTCGTGGTCATAGGCCCTTCAGGCTCCGGAAAAAGTACTTTTTTACGCTGCCTGAATTTGTTGGAAATGCCGTCAAAAGGCCGCGTGATTTTCGAAGGCGCGGATATCACAGACAAAAAAAGCGACGTTGACCTGCACCGGCAGAAGATGGGCATGGTGTTCCAGCAGTTCAACCTCTTTCCCCATCTGACCGTGAGGCAAAACATCACCATTAGCCCCATAAGGGTAAAAAACATTCCGGCGGACGCTGCAAGCGCCAGGGCGGAAGAGCTTTTGAAGCGCGTGGGGCTCTACGACAAAATCGACGAATACCCCAATATGCTTTCGGGTGGACAGAAGCAGCGCGTGGCTATCGTGCGCGCGCTCGCCATGGACCCGGATGTGATGCTCTTCGACGAGCCCACATCGGCTCTCGATCCGGAGATGATCGGCGAGGTGCTGGACGTGATGAAAGCCCTGGCAAAGGATGGTATGACGATGGTGGTAGTGACGCACGAAATGGGATTCGCCAAGGAGGTCGGCAGCAGGGTGCTGTTTATGGACGAAGGAATCATTGCAGAAGAGGCAAAACCCGGTGACTTCTTTACAAACCCACGCAATCCGAGGGCAAAGGAGTTTTTAAGCAAAGTCCTGTATTAAAAGATTAATAGCGGGCTTTTCGCCTGCTAAAATATAACCGCTTTTATAGTGCAAACAGCTTATAAACGGCAGCTTAAAAGGGCTGCTGTTTTTTTTACTTAAGAAATACGCTGCAAATAACGATAATATTATATATAAATGCAAATTATTAGGCGGTCAAATGGTTGACACTGGTAATTCCAGGTTCTTATAATAGGTGTACAGGCAATCTAAATGATACATGCGTCAGCTTTTTAACGTCTGATAATATAAGGAATAAAAAAGCCCTGCACGGGCAAATCAACAAAAACAGGGGGGGAATAGCCGCTTTTGTATGGGACCTTCCTATAAAAGGGGCGAAATTTAAGGAGATGAATTTTATGAAAAAAGTATCCACAAGAACGTTGGCGGCATTTGTATTCATGCTGTTTTTCCTTTTCGGAAACTGTACCGCCTATGCCGCCGGGGACGGTTCTGCAAGCAGCGCAGATGCTTCCGATCCGGTATTTCTGGAAAGCAGTGCCTATGATTTGGGGCAAGGCGATGCAGGCCTGTATTTAGCCGGGCCTTCTTCCTGGCAGGCCACCTCGAGCAAGCTGAAATCTCTCACCATATCGGCGGGCACGCTTTCTCCGGCCTTTAATCCGAATAAAACGAGTTATACAGTAAAACTCGATGAAAAAACCTCGAGCGTTACAATTAAAGCCTCCGCAGCGGACAAAAAGGCGAAAGTGACGCCTTCCTCAAAAAAATACAACCTGAAACACGGACAAAAAATCACGGCCAGCATTAAAGTCAAGCCGAAATCGGGCAAGACAAAGACCTATACAGTAACGATCATAAGGGCAAAATCCACAATTGCGTCCTGCACGCTCACCACAAGCCCATCGAAATACCCGATTCAGAAATATTATCCGGAAGCGCAAAGCGGATATTTTTCCGTAATGCTTCCGTCTGATGTAAGCACGGTAACGATCAATGCAAAAAAGTCGAATGCTTATGCCAAGGTTTCTACAAAAGTGACGATAAACGGCGTTGCAAAGACAACCAACAAGGTCGTTTTAAATAACGGGCAGATGGCTTTTGTCAAGATAACGTCAACGGCGCAGGACGGTATTAATAAAAAAGTCTATAACGTTGTGGTATACCGTTTAAAAAAGGCGACCGATTGGAAGCTCGTATGGAGTGACGATTTTGGCAGCTTGAACTTGAGCAAATGGAACCGGGCCACGCAAAAAGATGGTTCCAACGGAACACTGCAGTATTACCGGCCGGAAAACGTAACCGTATCGGGCGGCAGCCTGAATCTTACAGCGAAAAAGGAATCCTATGACGGCAAGGACTATACATCGGGCCTGGTCGATACAAAGGGCAAATACAGCTTTAAATACGGCAAAGTAGAAGCTCGGCTAAAACTCCCGGCGGCCAATAACTTCGGGTTTTTCCCCGCCGTATGGCTCTGGCAAAGCGTTGGCGGCAACGGATACTATGAGACGGATATCATGGAGTTCATAGGCAAATACCCCAACCGCGTATATGCATGCAACCACTTTGAGACCGGCAGCAGCGTTAAACATACATTCGGCCTTATAGATCCAATCCCAAACCCGGATCAATTCCATACCTATACGCTTGAATGGACGAAAGACATGTTGAAATGGTATATCGACGATAAGCTGTACTATTATACAACCCAGAATGTTCCGCAAGACAATATGTATATCATCATGAACCTGGCCGTAGGCGGTGTTTGGGGCGGACCCCCCAATAGCAACACGAAATTTCCCAATAGCCTGGTCATAGATTATATCAAAGTATACCAGTAATACATACATAAAAAGGAGTGCGCGCCGCCCATGGCAGGGGCGGCGCGTTTTTTTTTATTGCGCATGGTCTTGTTTGATAATATAATAAAAAATGGAATTAGGCATTACTGTATAGATCGCCTTAAGATTTAAACTCATAATTAGGGCTTACTGAATAAATCGCTTGTGATTTATTCAGTGGGGGCTTTAGCCCCCACTGAATGGTTTTTTAGCCGTAGTTACTGCTAAAAAACCATTCAGACGCCGTAATTATGGATTCTTAGGTAACTGTTCAAAGCGGCGGTTTCAATCCCTGATGTGCTTTTGCAGCTCCTGACGCTGCAAATGCCGCGGCACACAATCAAAAAGGCAGGCATGGTGTATAGAAGCAGCTTAAAAGGCGCCGAAGTGTTTTAGGAAAAGCATTGAATTATGGAACTTTTGCTAAGGAAAGGCCATGTGTTTACACCGCATTACGCGGGCGTGGCGGATGTACTTATTGAAAACGGGGTCATCACCTGCATAAGGGAGAATATACGGGTGAGCGCGTTTGCTTGCGCGCGGGAGATCGATGCGGCCGGATGCTTTATCATGCCCGGTTTTATAGATACGCATGTGCATATCGCCGGCGGAGGCGGGGAAAAAGGCGAAAGCTCGCTGATACCGCCTTTAAACGTCGATGATTTATTGAAAAACGGCATTACTTCCTGTCTTGGCGTCTTAGGCTACGAAAAAAAGAAAAAAACGCCGCAGATGCTCTACGCGCAGGCTGCCGAATTTGAAAAAGAAGGCCTGGAGGCGCTGGCGCTTTCCGGTTCTTACCATATGCCCCTCACAACCGTGTACAGGACAATTGCGGAGGATATGGAATCCATCTTTGCCTGCAGGGGAGCGGGTGAGATCGCGCTGATGGACAGCCGTTCGCCGGGTATTTCACTGGAAGATATCGTGCTGCTGCTGCAGACGATACACAAGACGATGAAGAAAACGGATAAACCCCTGAAAGCTGTCTTCCATATAGGCAATAAAGCCGAAGACCTCTCTTTGCTCTTCCGAATGGCCAAAGTCTATGAGCATTCCGCATCGATCGCTATACCCACCCATATAAACCGAAACGAGGGGGTATTGAAGGATGCGGTGGATTATATCAAAATGGGAGGCTTCGCGGATGTAACGGCGGGCATACTGCCCGAGGAAAAAGAAAAATACGGAATGATCCCCGCGCCCGAGGCCTTGAAGCATATCTACGAGAACACCGGCAGCTTTAAAAACGTAACGCTTTCCAGCGATGCGGGAGGCTCCGTGCCGGTATACGATGAAGAGGGGGATATTACCGGATACGGCGTCGCCAAAGCTTCTTCGCTGCTGTACGACATACAGGCGGCATACCGGATGGGGCTGAAGCTGTCGGATATACTACAGACGGTCACGGTGAACCCAAAAGAGGCCTATGGCTTTGCCGGGGGGGAGATATGCGAAGGCGCCGCCGCGGCTATCAATATTACGGACGACGATCTGTATTTGAAATACACTGTCGTAAAAGACAGGATCATATGATCAGGTTTCCCGCTGTTTTGCGGGTTTGGAATAATTCTTTTTTTATCGGAGGTTTTTATGAGAGATTTTTGTTTAATGACCGATTCTGACAGCGAAGTTCCCTATGAATATGCAAAAAAATTCGATATCCCCGTATTTTACATGCCCTATACGGTGGATGGAGTGGAAAAGCTTTACGACCTCGGCCACACCGTCGACGAAAGGGAGTTTTTTCAGAAGCTTCGAAACGGCTCCAACGCTTTTACGTCCACGCGCGCTCCGGCGGATATAGCGGATTTTTTCCGCGAACCGCTGAAGGCAGGCAAGGATATACTGTATCTTTGCTTTTCTTCCGAGCTTTCGGGTCATTACAACCTTTCCCTGATGGCCAGGGAAGAAGTGCAAAAGGAGTTTCCGGAGGCCAATATCGTCATCATCGATACAATGCGCATCTCCATGGGAACGGGCATACTCGTGATTGAAGCCAACAAGCGCAAAATTGCGGGAGAAACCCTTGCCGAAGTGGCGGACTGGGTGGAGAAAAACAAGCTTAGGGCTAACGCATGGTTTTTGGTAGACGACCTCTCCTTTTTAAAGCGCGGCGGCCGGCTTTCGGGCACGCAGGCGTTTGTCGGGAGCCTTCTCGAGATAAAGCCCATATTAAAAATCAACAAAGAGGGAAAAGTTGTCAATGTCGATAAGGTGAACGGCAAAAAGAAGGGCTTAAAATACCTGGTCGACAAGCTCGTGGAGAATATAGAAAATCCGGAAGAGCAGGAGGTTTTCGTACTGCACGCGGATGCGGCAGAACCCGCGGAAGAGCTTAAAAACAGGATAAACGACGCCATAAAGGTAAAATCGGTGACGATCAAGCTCGTAGGCCCGGTAATAGGCTGCCACGGCGGCCCCGATCTTCTTGCGGTGATATTTATGGGAAAGGAATGCCTGTAGCATAAAAAATCATACAAAATCTACAAAACAGGAGTAAACAATGAAAATTACATTCTTAGGGGCGGCGCGCAGCGTAACGGGATCTTGCCATCTGGTGGAGGCCGGGGGGCTTAAAGTCCTTATAGATTGCGGCATGCGGCAGGGACGCGACGCAAAACAGGAGCTGGGCGCCGGCGGGCTTTCGTTTGACGCGGGCACCATCGATTTTGTACTTTTGACGCATGCGCACATTGACCACAGCGGGCTTGTGCCCGTGCTCATGAAAAACGGCTTCTCGGGCAGGATACTGACCACCAGCGCAACTTCCGAACTCGTACAGATCATGCTTGTCGACTCCGGCCATATACAGGAACTCGAGGCCGAATGGAGGAGCAGAAAGAACGAGCGGGCAGGCAAGCCCCCGGAAGAACCGCTCTATACGGCGGAAGAGGCAAAGGGTGTGATAGAGTATATTACCACGCTTGAATACGACAGCGCGTATGATTTGAATGAGAATGTGCGCATACGCTTTGTGGACGCGGGGCACCTTTTTGGCTCCGCCTGCGTGGAGTTCTACGCGAAAGAGGACGGCAGGGAAGTAAAGACCGTATTTTCGGGGGATCTCGGCAACAAAAACATACCCATCATCAACGATCCGGATATTATCGACAGCGCGGATTACGTCGTAATGGAATCCACCTACGGCGACAGGATGCATGAGGATAAACGCCCGCCCGATGAGCAGCTGAAGGATGTGCTTTCGGAGGCGATCCGAAGGGGGGGCAATATCGTTATACCTTCGTTTGCGGTGGGAAGGTCACAGGAGATACTGTATGAAATAAGCGTCCTTTTAAAAGAAGGCGGCGTGCCGGGTTTGGAAAAGATCCCTGTATTTCTCGACAGTCCGTTAGCCATACAGGCTACGGAGATCTTCAAGCACAAATACCTCCATTACTACGACGACGAGGCGCTGGAATACATGAAGGAGGGCGTGAAGTTCTTTGGTTTCGAAACGCTGCATATCGCAGAAACGGCTGAGGAATCCAAGGCGATAAACGACATGCCCGGGCAAAAGATAATCATCTCCGCAAGCGGCATGTGCGAAGCCGGCCGCATCAAACACCATTTGAAGCACAACCTCTGGCGCGCGGATTCGACCGTCATATTCGTAGGGTATCAGGCGGAGGGCACGCTCGGGCGCCAGATCGTAGACGGGCAGAGAAAAGTAAAGATATTCAACGAGAACATACACGTCAATGCCGCCGTAACCATGATAGACGGCTTATCCGGGCATGCGGACAAGGGCGGGCTTATCGAGTGGATCTCGCATTTTAAAACGCCGCTCAAAAAAGTTTTTCTCGTACACGGCGAGGAAGATACGATTTTAAGCTTCCAAAAAACGCTTGCAGGTCTTGGATATGACGTGTTGGCCCCAAGGCTTAACGATTCCTACGATACGGGCCTGGGGCTTTCTCCGGCTGCCGCTGAACCGAAAAAGGATATTCCGGAGCTCATACGGAGTACGCTGCATAATATTGCGGCCGCTGTGGAGGCCGAGATCGCCCATGGCAACGGTTCGCAGCTTGCGCCCATGGAAGAAGAACTGAAAGATTTCCTGGATAAATGGAATAACCGCAAGGCTACGCGAAATGGGGAAGTAAAATGATAGACTTTGATTATTACAGCCCCACAAAGATCATTTTCGGCAGGGGGAAGGAAACGGCCGCAGGGCGTGAAGTAAAGGCATATTCCGACAATGCGCTCGTGGTCTGCTCGCACGGCAAGACCAATGCGACCGGCGTGTTGGAGCGCACACTGGCTTCGCTCACGGAAGCGGGGGTCTCGTATGTGGAACTCACGGGCATCAAGCCGAACCCGGTATTGTCCAAGGTATACGAGGGCATCGAGATCGTCAGGAGGAACAATCTAAAATTCATACTGGCCATCGGCGGCGGCAGCATCATCGATACGGCCAAGTCCATTGCAATAGGCGTACCGTACGACGGCGACGTATGGGATTTCTTTTCGGGGAAGACCATAAAAAAGACCATGCCCGTCGGTTCGGTGCTTACGATACCCGCTGCGGGCAGTGAGGTGTCCGGCGCCTGTGTGCTTACGAAAGAGGAGTTATCTTTAAAAGTAGGCTTTTTGAACGATATATTCCGTCCGGTCTTTGCCATAGAAAACCCGGAACTGACGCTTTCCCTCGATAAATGGAATACGTTTTGCGGCATAGCGGACATGATGATGCATGTCCTCGAAAGGTATATATCCAAGACACCGAACACGGACCTTACGGACAGGCTCTGCGAGGGCATCTTGAGAAGCGAGATAAAAAATGCGCTGATACTGCTGGACGATCCGCATAATTACGATGCGCGGGCCGAGATCATGCTCTCCTCCACCTATTCCCACAGCAACATATCGGGGGTGGGGCGCGTGCAGGAATGGGTGATGCACGGCTTGAGCCAGGCGCTGGGCGGCCTGTACGACGTTACGCACGGCGCGTCGCTTACCGCTATTGCGGCGTCATGGATGCGCTTTTGCCTGGACGATATACTGCCGAGGTTCGTACAGATGGCCATGCGCGTTTTCGATGTGGAATACGACGCGGATGACCCCAGGCGTACAGCCCTCGAAGGCATCAACAGGATGGAGGCGTTTTTTTCACGGCTGGGACTGCCCGTATCGCTTAAGGAACTCGGTATTCCGACGGACGACCAGGAGATCATACGGACGGCGCAGGACTATGTAAACAAAGGCGTCCGGGGGAATTTAAGAAAAATATATCTCGAAGACGCAATCGCTATCCTGCAGATGGCTCGCGAGTAAAGGAGAAGGAAGAACTCCTCCCTCTAATAAGGCTGGATAAGCATGAGGGAAAAAAGATTCTTCAGTCGCTTTGCTCCATCAGAATGACAATTCAGATGCTCTATTGAACCTTGAGGGAACGGTAATACCGTTCCTTTTTATATATTTCGGGCTTCTTCCGCCAATACCAGCCCCAGCTTTTTCGCCTTGCGCCAGACAATGGATTCGAAGCGGGTATCGGCATGCGGCAGAGGGGAGCCGTCATACGGCGTAAGTTCGAAGAGAAACGCGCATCGGCCGAATGCGAAACGGAACCAGTTCTCAAAACCACCGCCGTAAACGGCCGGGTCCGAAGATATCTCCTTTAACGTATATCCGGAAACCGCGGAAAGCTTTTCCGCTATTCTTTTCGCCATAGGCAGCTTATCGTGGGTCAGACTGTCGGCATAATAGATCTCCTCGCCTTTTGTGTGGAAGGAGGCGGCCAGGCTGTATTCGTTCTCCAGGCATAGCTTCATCATGCAAAGCACTTCCGGCTCCGTAGCGGGAGCTTCGCCCTTATACCCCTCCGGTGCGGGTGAAGCGAAGCTTCTAAGCTTATCCCAGAGGCAGGGGTACTGCCGGTTTAAGTCCACGCCGTTCGCATTGGCTTTCCATGCTCTGTAGTCGAACTCCGGACAGCAGAATTGCGCTCCCGCCTCCGGCCCGTTCTGGCAGATATCCACGCCGTCCGGATTGACCATGGGAACGATATGCAGGCTGACCGTACCCAAAAGCGAAAAAACATCCGTATTCCCCATGCTGCCTTTATTGTGGTGCAAATAAGCATACTCCTCGGCCATTCTCATGAGATAGGCCGCGCTTATATATTCCCGGCCGTGATGCGCGCCGCAAAGCAGCACTTTTTTCTCCCCTTTTCCGAGCGTCAAAAGCAGTATGCCGCGCTTTTTCACGGAAAAACCGACGGTCTTCACCGAAACAACATCCGGAAAGACGATGGAAAGCCTGACGGAATCGGAGAGAACGTCGGCAAACGAATAGGGCTTGTATGGATTTACGATCATACCGGAAAACATAGGCCACCCGAATAATAAAGCTTTTCAGTGAATCATATGAGGCGAAATTTCAAGTTATGATAGCGCAGCGGCGTACGCGGATACGCATTAATAATAAAAAGGGGAAAAAATGTTTGCAGAATATTGAGAATAATTCGGCGCAGGCAGATGGATTATCCAAAGTATGGGACAATCCGCGCGCTATAATAAAATTATAAGAACGCTAAATTGCAAAGTAAACGCAAGTTTTTGAGTAAAAGCAAAAGGGGTGGCATAAATGGCCGGACATGCAATCATGGATAATCTGTACACGCTGTTTTGGGTATTTGTAATCATACTCGCGTTCCTTCTCGTCGGGGGGGTATATGAGAATATGGATAAGATCCGCGGGGTTTTAAAACTGAAAAGGAATGCCCGTTACAAACACAGAAAAATCAACCGTAGGCACGCGCAGGCCGGCGCCGTATTCTCCCGCACCACGTTTATGTGATTTGACTAAGAAAAAAGCCTGGCCGCCAGTCCGGATATTTCCGGCTAAGCGGCAAATCTTTTATAATAATCCTTAAGATGATGCACAAACCATGATCGACACGGCTTGCAGTCATGCGGAACTTTGTGTTAAAATAATTCGTCGAAGAAAATGATATTTAATTTTTTGCATTTCTTTAAAGGGAATGCGGTACGGATTAAACGTGCATAGGAACTGGATTATATGAATAAACAGAACAAAAGCAATACACGCAGAAAAAAGCAATGGCCCATAGCCTGGTGCATTGTCATAGATGTTTTTATCGCCGCGCTGGCCCTTTTTGTATTTTCGCTCTATTATTTCATACTGCCGACCGATCTAAGCCAGCATACCGTGGACTTGCCCGTCCCTTCGGATTATGCCGAGGCTTTTAACGATACGCCCAAATCTGCCGAACCTGCGCCTTCCGCCGCGCAGACAGCCCCGCAGACGACAGGGTCTCCGGGTGTTTCGGAGACACCCGCCGATACAAGCGCATGGGGCGCAAAATTCCCGGGCAAATTTACAGACGGAAAAGTAGAGAAAGACAAATATTCCTATAAAAGCGCAAATGTGAGTATCAATATACAAAAAGAGGATAAAGACGGCGTTGTTTATTTTGTTGCCGACGTTTATGTCAAGGACCTGAAATATTTCAAGACGGCGCTGGCCCGTGACAAGTTCGGCAAGGGTTTGAACGAACCTGTGAAAGATATGGCCAAAAGACATAAAGCGGTCCTGGCCGTCAACGGCGATTTCTACTCGCTGAACGCCGGGCCGGTGGTGCGGAATGGCAAGATGAACCCCAGCAGGGACAAGGGAAGGGACGTGCTGGTGATGAAATACGACGGTACCATGCAGACCTTTACGAAGGACGAATTCGACCTCGACAAATCGATCGACGAAGGCCTGTATCAGTTGTGGCAGTTCGGCCCCATGCTCTTAAAAGACGGGAAGCCGATGGAGGATTTCAACACCACGGACAAGATAAAAAAGGATACAAATCCGAGAACCGCCGTTGGGTATTACGAACCGGGGCATTACTGCCTGGTCGTGGTGGATGGCAGGCAGCCGAGGTATTCGGACGGGATCGGGTTAAAGGAGCTTTCAAAGATATTCTATGACCTCGGATGCAAAGCCGCCTTCAACATGGACGGAGGGGAATCTTCCGAAATGGTATTCAACGGGAAAACGGTAAACACGCCCTTTGAAAACGGCAGGGATGTAAGCGATATTATACTTATTACGGATGAATAAGCACCATAGAGGTAAAGGATTCCAAAAGGGATTTCACAAAGATTCTTCACTGTGTTCAGAATGACAAAAGGGATTTCACAAAGATTCTTCACTGCGTTCAGAATGACATACTGTATACTTTTTATGGCGCTTTACTGAAGAACTACTGTATAATTTTTAAGGACAATTCGCTAAAGACGCCTCATGCGGCGCTTTTTTAAGGATGAGCATAAAGATCTTCGCTGCGCTTAAGAATGACATATTGGATAAGCTTGTCATTCTGAAGGAGCAAAGCGTACTGAAGAATCTTTATGCTGTGCGCCTAATATGCAAACTGCAGCCTAAATGAGCAGAATATAAGGCATTTTTAGATAAGCTTTATATGTATTGAAAAGTATTTAGACTTTATTTTTATGCAATGTTCGTTTATAATGATTTTGATTATTGCAGTATGGTAGCATGGTTTGCACTTTTCATCATAATCCATTCGCTGCAAATATTATAATGGAAAGGCACATTTTTATGATTTGGAATCGTGAGGCAGAAACAGCCGATGCAAGGGCGATAGAAGAGCTGCAGTTGCAAAAGCTTAAAAAAACGGTCGAAAATTGTTATTCCAACGTTCCGCACTATAGGAAAAAATTCGACGAGATAGGCTTGAAGCCGGAGCATATAAAGACACTTAAAGACATTGAGCGCATACCCTTTACGGTTAAAGACGATTTAAGACAGAATTACCCCTTCGATTTTTTCGCCGTACCCATGAAAAAGATAGTCCGGCTGCACGCATCATCGGGTACGACCGGCAAACCCACGGTGGTGGGTTATACCAAAAACGACATCGACATGTGGGCGGAATGCGTGGCGCGCCTGGCCTGCGCGGCCGGTGCGGAGGAAGGGGATATCGCGCAGATCGCATTCGGCTACGGGCTTTTTACGGGCGCTTTCGGGCTGCACTACGGCCTTGAAAAGATAGGCGCGACGGTCATCCCCATTTCCGGCGGCAATACGGAGAGGCAGCTCTCCATTATGCAGGATTTCGGAAGCACCATACTCATATGTACGCCGTCCTATGCGCTGTATATGGCGGAGGTCGCTCATAAAACCGGCATCGATACGGCCAAACTCCCGCTTCGCCTTGGCCTTTTCGGCGGCGAGGGGCATACGGAGGAGATGCGGCGCGAGCTGGAAAAGCGCTGGAACATACTCGCAACGGAAAATTACGGGCTTTCCGAAGTCATCGGCCCCGGATTCTCCGGGGAATGTTACATAAAAGACGGCATGCACATCGCGACCGACCACTTTATCGCGGAGATCATTGACCCGGAAACGGGCAAAGTCCTGCCCTTCGGGGAACAAGGCGAGATCGTGATCACGTCGCTTTCCAAAGAGGCCATGCCGGTACTCCGTTACCGCACCAAGGATATCACGTGGCTGAATCCCGAAACCTGCAAATGCGGAAGGACTTCGCTAAGAATGGGCAAAATACAGGGGCGGACGGACGATATGCTCATCATACGCGGCGTAAACGTATTCCCTTCGCAGATAGAAAGCGTGCTCGTAGGCATGGAGGAAGTAGGCCCGCATTACGAGATCGTCGTAAGAAAAGACGGCTATCTGGATAAAATAGAGGTTTTGGTGGAAGTACTGGACGCGGCGCTCCTAACCAGCTTCGCGGAGCTCGAGAAGCTCGAGAAAAAGGTCAAGCACAACCTCTACACGGTTTTAAACATCGACGCGGACGTAAAGCTCGTGGAGCCGGAATCCCTGAAGCGGTTCGAGGGCAAGGCCAAACGGGTCACGGATTTAAGATAGACTTTATAGTTTGGAGGATAGGGCATGAAGAAACTGATGCTTGGAAATGAGGCGTTTGCGCGGGGCGCGTATGAAGCCGGCGTAACCGTTGCGGCGGCGTATCCGGGCACACCGAGCACCGAGATTACCGAAAATATAGTCAAATACGGCGAAATAAAAGCGCAGTGGTCGCCCAACGAAAAGGTGGCGCTGGAAGTGGCGGTAGGCGCATCCGTCGGCGGGGCGCGCAGCCTATGCTGCATGAAGCATGTCGGCTTGAACGTAGCGGCCGACCCGCTTTTTACGGCGGCCTATACAGGCGTGAACGGCGGGCTCGTGGTGATCGTGGCGGACGATCCCGGAATGCACTCGAGCCAGAACGAACAGGATTCCAGGTTTTACGCGAGAGCCGCGAACATCCCCATGCTGGAGCCTTCCGACAGCCGTGAAGCTTTGGACTTCGTGAAAACGGCGTACGATTTGAGCGAAAAGTACGATACGCCCGTTCTCATACGATCGCACACGCGCGTTTCCCACAGCCAGAGCATTGTGGAAACGGGTGAAAGAAGAGAAGCGCTTTTAAAACCCTATGAAAAGGATATAGACAAATACGTGATGATGCCGGGCATGGCCAAAAAACGGCATGTCATTGTCGAGCAGCATTTAAAGGACCTGAAAACCTATGCCGAAGACACACCTTTAAACCGCGCGGAATACAAAAGCGCCGAGATCGGTGTGGTAACGTCCGGCGTGGTATACGAATACGTAAAAGAAGCGCTGCCCGAGGCCTCGGTTTTGAAGCTGGGGCTGGTCTTTCCGCTGCCGGAAAAGCTGATAAAGGAATTTGCGGCCAGGGTAAAAAAGCTCTACGTAATAGAGGAACTGGAACCGTTCTTCGAAAACCAGATAAAAGCAATGGGACTCGCTCCCGTCGGCAAGGAGAAATTCACCATACAGGGAGAATACTCCGTCAATCTGATACGCGAGCGGGTACTGGGCGAAAAAACAGACGCGGAGGAAATACCGGGCCTGCCTGTGCGCCCGCCGGTGATGTGCCCCGGCTGTCCGCACCGCGCGGTCTATACGGTATTGAATAAACTAAAACTCACGGCCTGCGGGGATATCGGCTGCTACACGCTGGGCGCTTTGCCGCCTTTGC
>Ga0366776_1029_pt1 | contig 20263 bp, 10 predicted proteins | sample BONcelN113001D11_FD_207070 | JGI IMG/M metagenome (GOLD analysis project Ga0366776, IMG submission 207070) | Enriched cells from coal bed in the Powder River Basin, Montana, United States - BONCAT cells N11 rep2 HSBNCT.N11.300.1.D11 ...
GTTCATAAAAGTCGAAGTTGCGGCGTTGTTCTTCAATGCCGTACTTCTGCGGGAAAAAATACAGGCTTTGCAGCACATCCGCTTGTTTAATATAGCAGGAGCGCAGCACTTTATCCCATGACCAGTGCTGATTGATCGGACGTTCGTTTTCGGGGATCGCGCCGACCGGCAGCAGCTCCTTATCCATGTAAAGATCGTTTTGTTCAAAAATACCCAGCTTTGGGACGCAGGGAAAGTACATTTTTAAGACAATATCATGCCACCGGTTTATTTCTTCCATGTCCGGCATATTTACAGGACTGAATTTATCGAGCCATTGCAAAGTGTATTCGATCGTCCAGGCTGCCATTGTATTTGTGTGGAAGTTATTGTTAACATTGTTTTCGTATTCGTTCGGGCCGGTCACACCAAGCAGCATATAGCAGTCTTTTTTCTTGTGATAAGTTACCCTGCTTGCCCAAAAGCGGCACAGTTCCACCAGCATCTCCATACCGTAGTCCCTAAGATACGCGATATCACCGGTAAAATTAATATAGTTGTATATCGCATAGGCTATCGCGCCGTTGCGGTGAATCTCTTCAAAGGTTATTTCCCATTCGTTGTGGCATTCCCGGCCGTCGACCGTTACCATCGGATACAGCGCCCCATCCAGCCCAAGTTTGCGCGCGTTCTCCTTCGCCATTTCCAGATGCCTGTAACGGTACAGCAGCAAATTACGGGCAACCGCGGCATCGGAATAGAGATAAAACGGAAAGCAAAACGCTTCGGTATCCCAATAAGTTGTACCGCCGTATTTTTCTCCGGTGAAGCCCTTGGGGCCTATATTAAGACCGGCGTCGGTACCCGAGTAAGTGAGCATCAACTCCAATATGTTATAGCGTATTCCCTGCTGCGCCATGGGGTCTCCCTCAATTCGGACGTCACAGCGGTCCCATATTTCCTTCATAGCCGCAGCATGGCGGCTAAATAATGTTTCATAACCAATACGGGCTAAATCCTTGAGTTTGGTAAGGCAAGTCTTTTCGAGGCTGTGTTTTTCGATATCGCGCGATGTGCAAAGACATATGATTTTAACAAGTTCTATAAACTCCCCCTGGTTGATCCGGGTTTCAAATTCCTGTTCAACGTATTTTTCCTGCGCTTTTCCTGCTTTTGGCAATAACTCAATGCCGTTTTTTTTGCAGGAACACGCCATGGAGCAGGTTTGCCAAAAACAAGTCTTTTTTGTTTCCATTGTAACTGCAGGATACGGCTCGACCCGCTCCGAAATCCTGTTCCAAAAAAGCTCATCATAATTGGCGTCTTCATTTTTCACATTCCCATCCATATATGGCCGAAGCGTTATATCACCGTTATAATTTAACGGCATGGCTTTGACCAACACACAAGCAGCGTTTTTATCATCCATGCTTAAAAAACGGCTGAATTCGAAACCGGTTTTCAAACCGGCTTTATCGCAAACAACAAAAGCTCGCGTATAAACAGCTGTTTTCATATCAAGCTTGCGTACAAAATCTTCTATTGTATATTCACCACTGTTTAAGTTAAGTTCTTTCCCGTTAAGTATAATATTGATTCCTGCCCAATTCGTATTGTTGAGAATTTTTGCGAAAAATTCAGGATACCCGTTTTTCCACCATCCCACGCGGGTCTTGTCTGGATAAAATAATCCCGCAGTATACGTTCCTTTCAGGGTGTCTCCGCTATATTTTTCCTCAAAAAAACCGCGCAGTCCCATATGCTCATTACCCAGGCTGAAAATGCTTTCATACAGCCGGTTGCGTTCCGGATACCAGTCGTGCCCGATGATTTCCCATTCAGATGTTTCGATATAATTTGGTTTCATGAGCGCATCCTCCAAAACCTGTTCGATATCATGTTTAACACCATTGGTGTTAGAAGCATCATGATGAACTCAGTATGTTTTTGCCGCTGTCACGGTCAAACATATGCGCGAACGCGCCACTGAAGGTGAAATATAGCTCGTCGCCGATGGCGAAACCCTGTTTTTTGTCTATCGGCAAGTCGATTGTCGCAATTCGGATCACGCAGTCTTTTGCGCATGCATTGACATGGACAAACGTTTCGCTGCCCATCATCTCCGACACATCGACGGTTGCGCGCACGGCGTCCGTATTTCCGGCCTTTGCGAGCATGATATATTCTGGACGTATGCCAAGACTGATACCACATGGCTTTTGTATATTTTCCCTAAGCTTGTTTTGCATAGGTTCCGGCAAGCCAATGACCGCATCATCAAGGCGTATGGAGTAACGGTCCGTGTCATATTCAAGAAAGGCATCAAAAAAGTTCATTTGGGGCGTACCGATAAAGCCTGCAACAAAAATGTTGGCCGGGTGCTCAAATACTTCCTGCGGAGTGCCTGTTTGTTGTATAAGTCCACCCTCCATTACCACGATCCGGTTGCCCAGGGTCATCGCTTCTGTCTGATCGTGCGTGACATATATAAAGGTCGTATCTATACGCTGACTCAGCTTGATAATCTCTGCGCGCATCTGATTGCGCAGTTTCGCGTCAAGGTTGGAAAGCGGCTCATCCATGAGAAAAACCTTGGGATTGCGTACGATAGCACGTCCGATGGCGACACGTTGCCGCTGCCCGCCGGAAAGCTGTTTCGGTTTTCTTTTGAGCAGCTCCGTTATGTTGAGAATTTCCGCCGCCGCCTTTACCCGCGCATCGATTTCCTCTTTTTTCTTTTTGCGGAGCTTTAATGAAAACGCCATATTCTCATAAGCAGTCATATGCGGATATAGAGCGTAGTTTTGAAAAACCATTGCGATGTCGCGGTCTTTCGGTGCAATCGTATTTACGAGTTTATCTTCTATATAAAGCTCTCCTTCGGTTATTTCCTCAAGACCTGCAATCATGCGTAATGTCGTGGACTTGCCACAGCCCGAAGGCCCGACAAAAACAACGAATTCCTTGTCGGCTATATCCAGATTGAAATCCTGTACTGCCGTAACCTCATGATCGTAAACCTTTTTAATGTTTTTCAACGTTACTCTAGCCATAATGTACCGGCGTAAAATCTATTAGCTTCCGGCTTTGGCGGACAGATCATACGCTCCTCCTTAACTGCATTATTGAGCAAATAAAATTTCAGAGATTGCAGCGAGTATACTCAATGAGAGACTCATCGCCTGAAGCTCGCAGATGGCTTTTGCCGGATTTCCGGTATTACAAATGCTGTTATAGATTTTTTCTTTTAATTCGTAGCCCAGCTGCACCGTATTTAACAAATCAAAAATCCGTTTTTGCATGCAGTTTTCAGCCAGAAAAAGCCCGCCCGCAAAGCGCACTGTGGTTAAACTGCCGGTATCGCATAAAGGTAACGACAATACAATGGCGTTTAGCTTTGTGTCGTACTCTTTTAAATAACAAACCGGAGAACCACCGGCCTTGACTGTAATATTATCCGTATCCAAAACGCCGGTAAAGGCGATCGTGTATTGCCTTTCTGGCGGCATTGCAGAGATCCTGTCAATAGCAGGCCTGATTGTAAAGAGCGTTTCATTAGCATTATTCCATAGAAATTCAAAGCCTGTGACTGTATATTGCCCCTCGTAATAATCATTGCTTTCGCCATCGTCTTCATATAGGTCAAAACTGCCGTTTGCGCCGCCGAAAACCTTTATTTCCATATGCACCGGCAATTCAACGCCGTTTTTTCTGGCTTCCTTGTCGCTTGCCATGGGGATAATGGCTCCAGCTTTTGCAAGTACGGGGATCTCGCTGATCAGACGGTACAAATTGATTCTGCGCCCCCCATGATAACGTAATCCTGTAAACAAATCAAAGTATGTTCCTTCCGGTAACCATGCAGTAACGCATCCAAGCTGTAAGCTAGTATCCATAGGGCTCGTGATGGGGCAAACGATCAGTTCGCTGCCAAATTCGTACTGGTTTGGCACTTCGTACGCCTCATCCTTTTGCGGATAACGGTAGTACATTGGCTGCACGAGCAGCTCATCGTCTTTATGGCAGCGCCAATTCATGGTGTATAAATACGGGACAAGCTTATGGCGCAATTGCAAGTAATACATCATAATGCTGTGTGTTGGCTCGCTGAATTTCCAGGGTTCTTTGCCGTTGAACAAATTGGATGTGCTATGAAGCCGCATGATCGGCGAAAACGCGCCAAATTGCAGCCAGCGCACCATCAGTTCGTCATCTTTCGCTCCTCCCGCATGCCCGCCAATATCATGGCTCCACCAGCCATAGCCGATGTTGGCGGCTGTAGCCGTAAAGTAAGGCTGAAATTGCAGCGAAGCCCAACTGATGATGCTGTCGCCGGAAAAACCGACAGGATACCGGTGGCTGCCCGGCCCTGCATACCGCGCAAGGATCATGGGTCGTTTTCCGTTTCTGGCGTTATCAAGAAAGTGAAAATGATTTAACATCCAGACCGGATCCGCGCCGGGAAATCTGGATGCGGAACCCTGTTGCCAGTCTATCCACCAAAAATCCACACCGTTTTCTTCCTGCGGGTGATGCAGATATGAGAAGTAAACCTCTATAAATGACTGATCGCAAAAATCGAAATGTATCGGCTGTTTCTTGTCCGGGTCTCTGCCCAATGCACACGACATTGCATGATACATTTGCTCGTGCGGCTGCACGCCTTCTGCCGGATGCAGATTCAGCGTCACTTTAAGGTTGCGGTTGTGCAGGCCAGCCATAAAAGCCGAAGGATCGGGAAAAAGCTCCGTGTTCCATGTGTAGCCCGTCCAGCCTTTCCCGTATTTGGGATGAATATCCCTTAAGTGCCAGTCCATATCGATCACCGCCACGGAGAGCGGGACTTCTTCGGCGGCGAACTGATCCATCAGAGCGTTGTACTCCGAGTCTTTATATGGATAAAAACGGCTCCACCAGTTTCCAAAAGCATAGCGCGGCAGCAGCGGCGTTTTACCGCAAAGGTGGAAAAAGTCATGCAAGCATTGTGTATATGCGTAACCATACCCGAAAAAATAAATATCCTGCACATTCTGCTTGCGCGGCTCCACCCAACCGTTTTCCAGCAAAATTAGCGATTTGCTGTCGTCCACTATACCAAAACCGCCAAGCCTCGACTGCAATCCTGCTTCCAGCGGGATGCCGCCGTCTGCTTGATCCAAATCACGCGCGGTTCCCCAAAGCCCTTCTCGTACGGGCTCGGAAAAATGCCATGTGCTGTGTATCCCCCGGGATTCGCTGCGCACTTTTACGCTAAGCCCGCTGATAGAAAACTCTTTTTTATCGTAAGATATGCTCAGCCACTCAGTGTCGATCTCCAGTTGTTTTTCCGTTTCGTATACGGTAAAATACGGCGTTTCGAAATTCCGGTTCAGTACGGTTTGTGTGGGACGGTCTTCAAAAACGCCATCATACGCATATTCCATACGAATTAACTGTGGCGTAAGTATCGTAAACCTGTAATGATCCCCGGCAACAACGCTGCCTGGACGGCAATTGCCTTCGATGCCATGCAATTTACTTATTTTCATATATTAATCCATGTCCTCCCCGATTGTTTCAAAAATGATGGGTTTTCCTTTGCAGCTCAATTTTCCGCTTTTTATGCACACATCGCCGCCATCGATCAAATTCGTATATACGCCGTCCGGTACATCAACAGAAAGCAGCGCACTTAATCCTTTCACACTGAAAATCCCGGTTAACCGGCGCTTTTTGCAGCGGTGCCTGGCATAAAGGATTTCATGCGGAAGAGCGTGCACATCGTAGCGGCTGTCCGTTAAAACCGGATGTTTTTTGATTGCGTACATTCTGGAAAGAAACGTGGACAGATCCGCACCGGTGTTCCACCGTACCGTATCCTTATCAAAAAGGCTGGGCAGGTTGTCGTCTTCTTTCTCCTGCCCGGCATAGAGCAATGTCATGCCTTTTTGGAAATAGATAAAAGCCGTCCAGTTGAGCAGTGGCAGTTCATCAGGAATGATAAATTTCGCCCGTACGTTGTCGTGGTTTTCAAGATAACGGAGTTTTACATAATTATCGGGATAAATTGCTTCCTGCTGGTTTACCTTTTCCGCATATTCGGAAAGAGAATGCCGCCCTTCAAGATATCCTTTGAAATAGGCAAAGATATCATATTCATAACACACGTCAAACGCCTGGAATACTTCGGAATCCGACAGGCTGACAAATCCGCGCGCACGGTTTTCTATTGTAAATACCGGTTCAACAGATTCGGCGAGCCAGAAGCAGCCGGGATGCACCGTTTCGACTTCCTGCCGGGCCTTAAGCCAGAAATCCAGCGGAATCAAAGGCGCAACGTCACACCTGAAACCGTCCACGATTCGCGCCCATTTCTTCAAAGTATCTATAAGATAATCCCACAATTCTGTTTGTGTAAAATCGAGATCGATTACATCGGGCCATTCTCCAACCTTGTTGCCGAACGAACCGTCCTTCTTATGGTAAAACCACTCGGGATGATGCTGCGCAAGATAGGAGTCCGGCGAGGTATGATTATATACTACATCTATGATGCATTTCATGCCGCGCGCATGTATGGCGGCAACCAGCGCAATAAAATCATCTTTCGTGCCATACTCCGGGTTTATCTTGCAAAAGTCCAAAATAGCATAAGGACTGCCCAAAAGCCCTTTTCTGGCAACCGTTCCGATGGGATGCACAGGCAGCAGCCAGATGATATCGGCGCCAAGCTTCTGAATACGGTCAAGGTCTCTTGCGACTGCTTCAAAAGTTCCTTCCTCGGTGTAATTGCGCACAAAAACAGAATATATCACTTGATTTCGGTATCCTTTGCTTGTGTCCTTTGCCATGCTTTTTTCACTCCTGTGCTTTATTTAAACTCAGCCTTTTAAAGACGAAGAAGAAACGCCTTCGATAAAACGCTTTTGGAAAACGATATAAAAGACCACAACCGGCAGAATCGCAATGCTGGTAGCGGCAAACAACCCTGCATAATCGGTGGAATAGCGTCCGTTGAAAAGATTTAGCGCAACAGAAAGCAGAGATTTTTCTCCCGTTCGGATCATCAGGTAGGGCCACAGGTAGTCGTCCCATGCCCACAGGAACTGAAAAATCGCTATGCTGACTATGGAATTCTGCAACTGGGGAAATATAATCCTGTGAAATATGTAGAATTCATTGGCTCCGTCAATTCGTGCGGCTTCCAGCATTTCATCGGGTATGGAGAAGCATGCCTGACGCATCATAAAAATACCGAACGCCGTAAAAGAAGACGGTACAATAAGCGCTTTATAGGTATCGATCCAACCAAGGAGCTGCATGGTGCTGTAGCGCGGAATGATCGTGACCACGCCTGGCACCATCATCGTGAGCAAAATGCCGGTAAACAAGAGCTGCCTCCCTTTAAACCTGTATTTACTCAGGACAAAGCCGGATAACGTACTGGTATATATTGTAATGACGGTAATCAGCAGTGCATAAATCAAACTGTTAATAAAGTACTGCAGGAAATCAAACTTTGTTAATACATTTGTGTAATTTTGCAGCATCAATTGCTGCGGGAAAAAATTTTGCGCCTGCGAATTGATTTCAACATTTGTTTTGAAAGAAGAACATAACATCCAGATAAACGGCAGGGTGGTTGTGATGCTGAAAAACAGGAGCGCCGCGTTCAGAATAACCATGCTTATTTTTCTTTTCATATATGTATCTCCTTTCAGGATGCATTGTTTTTACCGGATACCTTGAACGAAATTCCGGTCAAAACGGCGATGAAAAGGAATAAAACGAACGAAAGAGCAGATGCATAGCCGAAATTGTATTTAACGAACGCCTCATCATAGATAAGGTACGTCGCAAGATAAGTCTGCGTGCCCGGACCGCCCTGCGTCAAAACCATCACCGGGATATAAGTCTGGAAGTATGAGATCAGCGATGTGATCACAATAAACAAGATAGTTGGTTTCAGCAGCGGTAACGTAAGTCTCCAGAAACGCTGCCATGCCCCCGCGCCGTCGATTTCAGCCGCCTCGTAGCAGTCTTTTGGCAGCGAATACATTCCGCCCAGCAGGATCACCACAGCGTAGCCAAAATCCTTCCAGATCGTGAGGATCAATATCGCAATAAGCGCATATCTATCGTCAAACAGCCAGTTGATATCCGAATTGAGTATCTTGTTCAGTAAACCAAGCTGCGGATCGAAAATAAATTTCCATACAAACGCAACCGCTATCATAGGCGTAATCGTTGGAAGATAGTAAAATGTACGGTAAAGCGTTTTATGCCTGATAAGCCTGGAGTATAACGCGTGGGAAAGAGCGAGGCCCAATATGACCCGAAATACAGTCGCCGCTACCGCAAATACAATCGTATTACCCATTGAGCGCCAGAACAACTCGCTTGTAAAAACACCTTTCCAGTTTTCAATGCCTAGAAAATTGAATTGCAATTTCAGCGGATTCCATTGAAAAAAACTGCCGACCAGCGCCATAATAATCGGTATTACAAAAAAAACGGTAAAAAAAGCAATCAGCGAAATAACCATGATGTTCCGAAGTATGATTTCACTTCGACTGCCAAGTGCGTTTTTCTCATTGCTACGATGCGCCATTTGCCACTCCTTTTAGCTGTTTGTCACAGCGCCGGCGGGTAAATTCCTTCCCTGCCGGCGCTGTGATATTGTCAATCAACCAGGATTATTTTTTTGCTTCACTTGCATATTTGTACATTGGTTCCTGAGAAGTAAACTTTAAATTTGCAAGATCTTTATTGATAGTTGTTTCAGCGTTCGTCAATGCTTTAGTGATGTCTGCTTTGTTGTAGAAAATGTCTTCAAGCATGATTTTAACGTTGTTTTCAACGGTGCTGGGCATGGGACCGGGCCAGATATAACGGTCGATATGGTCGGCTAAAACCGCAATACTGGGAACCTTTAACAGATCGGCATCAGCTTTTAGCGTTCCTTTTGCCGGGAAAACCGCATTGGCAAGGCAGAACTCTTTCTGGATTGCATCATTGGCAAGGAAGAAGCGTATGATGTCTTGGGCTATTGCCTGCTGTTCTGCGGGAGCATTCTTGTTTACACCGAAAGTCGACTCGCCATTATAGCGGTGATATGCATAAGGAACACTTTCGGCTGGCGTGGGGATTTCAAAGCAATCAAACGTTGTGTCCGGGAAATTTTGTTTTAAGACATTCGTCATAAAGCCCCAGCCAAGGAACATGGCAACGGTGCCCTGCCCAAAATTATCTCCGGAGTTGTTGCCAAAATTGTATTCGCAAACGCCATCCACGGCATACATGTCTTTTAGGCGCTGGATTACATTTTTCATAGCTTCGTTATTTAAGGAAACTTTGTTGTCGGCGGCAAACAGGTTCTGACCGTATTGGTAATTCATACCAAGCACATCGCCTTGGATTCCACCATTATAGCTAAAGCCCGCCTGTACAAGTTTTCCGTCCTTACGGATCGTCAGCTTTTTAGCTATTTCGCGAAATTGGTCCCACGTTTTCGGAATATCTTTATCGGTTAATCCGGCAGCTTCCCACATTTTTGTGTTGTAGTACGCCGTCGCCGTCATCAAACCGTAATCGGTGTAGTAAATCTTGCCGTCAATGATATGGCCGGTAGCCCCGACGAATTCTTTTTCCATGTCCGCTACCGGAATATCATACGGCGCCATGTAGCCGATAAGATTGTCGTGCTGGCTGTTGTGGACGTTAAAAATGGCGGGACCGTCTTTTCCTTGGAGCGCCAGGGGAAGCTTTGTCCAATAATCTTCCCACGGGTTCTCTACGAGTTTAATGGTAACATTGGGATGAATTGCGGCATATTTATCTGCCAGCGACTGGAACAAATTCGCGGCCCCAGTCCAATACCACAACTCGATAGAAATGTCCTTTCCGTCATTGACAGGCTGATTGGGATTGTATTGGATAACATTTCCTATAGACGGAAGTTCTTGGGATGGTGCCGGTGCGCTGCTGCTCTCTTGCGTGGCCGGCGCGCTGCTGCTCTCTTGCGTGGCCGGCGCGCTGCTGCTGGGTTGCGATGCCGGCGCGCCGCTGCAGGCAGCAAGGCTTAACATAAGCGTAAAAGCGAGAACAAGTGAAAAAATCTTTTTCATGGTTTCCTCCTTAAAATAGCTTATTCGTTTAGGTTTACCGCTAAACTCTTTTAATTATACTGCTATCTTTTTAGATTGTCAATGTTGATTGCATATTTATAGTTTGTATACATTATAATAGTCCAATTTTGCAGTAGCTATTTCTGTTAAACTATAAAGGGATCGGCGCCGGTTCAGTATAGCGTTAAACTTGTTTGTTTATTTTCATTCGAGTATAAATAACAATTGCGCTTTCAATTCAAAACGTGTATTATTAAGTTTAATGATAAACTATTGGAGTGTCAAATACAATGGTCACATTAAAAGAAATAGCAAAAGAAGCAGGCGTCAGCGTCATGACAGTTTCCAATGTCGTAAACGGCAACCTTTCAAAAGTATCTAAAGAAAATGCCGAACGCATACAGAAAATTATCAACGAAAGGAAATATGTTCCTAATTCGTCGGCACGCAGTCTGGCTAAAAGCAATTCCAACATTATCGCCATTATATTGCGCGGTGATCAGAATGAAAATACATTGCAAAGCCCACATAACGCAACGCTTGTAGGAACGATTATTCAAAAAATTCAAAAACTCGGATACTATACTATGGTAAACATTGTAGAGTCCCAGGAGGATATCTCGCAAAGCCTTCGTACCTGGAATGTGGAAGGTGCGATTTTTCTTGGGATGTTTGATGATGAGATCGAAAAAATATATCAGGTGAACGATGTGCCGATGGTATTTATCGATAGTTACAGCAATGTGAGGCGACTGTCCAATGTAGGGATCGACGATTACAGGGGAGGGCGTCTGGCCGCGGAGAGTCTTATAAACCGCGGCCATCACAAAATCGCATTCGTGGGGCCGCCAACCAGGCGCAACGGAGTAGTCAAACACCGCTTTGCAGGTTTTTGCGACGAATTGAAAAAGAATGGCATATCCCTAGACCCGCTGCATCAGTTTGTATTGGAGTCGGATGTCCGGCCAGAAGCCATTATTGAAACCGGGAAAAAAATTGCAGAATTGCGCGGAGTGGTAACCGCGGCTTTTGTGACCAGCGACCAGATAGCATCTTATCTGATCCGGGGCCTTCGCATAAGCCAGGTATGTGTTCCGGAAGATTTTTCGGTTATCGGTTTTGACAATTTAATGATCAGCACGCAGATGACGCCGCAGCTTACCACCATTGCACAAGACCTTGAACAAAAAGCCAGCTTGTCCGTGGAAATTCTATTTAGGCAACTTCAATCTCCCGGCTCGCCTGCGGAGTCTTTGGTTCTCGATGTGAAACTTGTAGAAAGAGAATCTGTTGCAACTCGTATGCCAGAGACATTTGAAAACCGACATTCATCGAACGGAGCAAACGGGCGTCCCTGAAGGCCATCAAAGGGCTGGATGAGAAGATATCATCCTTCAATATTATTAAAACGAATGGGAAACATATTGATGATCAAGTCAGTAATAGCTAGATGAGGCAGCACAGGTCCCCTTTTCATCGTAAAGCGTCCTATTCCTGGAATCGTTCATAAAGCTGTTCACAGCCTTTTCCCAGCTTTTGATTTCCTGAATTTCATCAAGAAAGAGATAGGTTTTTCCATTGGGATCAAGCTTGCTTTGGACTTCTTTATATAAGTTTTTTGCATCCTTGATATCATCATACTTTAAAGAGTCGAAATTATAATGAAGGATATTGCTATCCTAAAGGCTGCCTGCTACATTTTTATCGATTTTATTTCCGAATAAGCGCCGTATATTTTCCTGCCCTTCACAATGCGGAACGCGCGTATCCTGTAATAGTAGGTAACGCCTTTTTTCAGGTCGCCGTTGGTATAGGATGTCGCAGCGGTCGTATTGATATACCAATAGCCCCAGTTCTTATGGGTGGAGCGGACGATCTCGTACCCGCTCGCGCCGGCTACCTTGCTGTAGGTAAGTTTCACGCTTTTAGCGCTTTTTTTGGCGAGTTTTAAGTTCTGTGGCTTTACGGGTACCGCTTTTGCGCTTCTTGCGGCGGATAAGTCACCCGTTGTCGTCTTGCTTGCCGCTACACAATAGGCCTGTACCTTATAATAATATGTCTTGCCTGTTATGCGCCCGCCGTCGGTCCAGGATGCCGTCTTTACAGAGGCAACCTTTTTATATGCGCCGGATTTGGTATCGCCGCGGTAAATCCTGTACCCGGCCGCTCCGGTAACCGGAGCCCATTTAATGCGGATACTGTTGTATTCTTTAGAAGCTGCAGACGAAATGGATGGTACGCCGATTTTTTCAAAATACGCCGTAAGAAGGCGGGTTTTTGCCGCCGTAAAGATATATGCCGCATTTTTGGAAACGGTGTTTTTCCCTTCCGTCCATTTCACAAAACGGAAGCCGTTCGCAGGTACCGCCTTAAGCGTCACGCTGTTTCCACCTGTATAGTCACCCGCACCTGTTGCCTTGCCGGTTCCTTTTTTATTCACCCTCGCGCCGATCGTATATACGCCGGTAGGATTCCATTTTGCGTATAGTGTGGTATCGCCTTTTACCGTATCATTGTCAAAATCCCAGGGAGTTTTCAGATCTCCATCCGAATACCACCCCCCAAATGTACATCCCTCGTGCACAGGGTCCGTCGGTTTTACGATCTTGCCGTCAAATAGAACCGTCTGGTCCGGAATGGAAGGAGTACCGCCGTTTAATATGAACCTCGCGGTACAGGGGTTCGGCGTCCAGTTCGCCGTATACTCCAGGTTGCCCGTAGAGCCTTTGGGGATAGTGACGGTGGTCGACTTTCCGGAAATACCCGTACCAGACCAGCCCGTAAATGTATAGCCTTGCCTGACCGGATTTGTTAGCGTAACCGTTTCGCTGTCCACGTTATAGCCAGCCGGGTTGGCCGGGTCCACGATCCCGCCGTTCAGGTTATAGGTGATGGTATAGGCGCTTTTTGTCCAGTTGGCCGTATACTCCCGGTTCCCAACTGAGCCTTTTGGGATGGTAACGGAGGTCGACATCCCGGCAATACCCGTCCCCGACCAGCCCGCGAAGGAATAGCCGGCCTGCTCGGGATTGCGCAGCGTAAAGGTGCTGCTTTCGACTGTATAGCTTGCTGGATTGGCTGGGTCCACGGTCCCGCCGTTCAGGTTATAGGTGATGGTATAATCGCTTTTTGTCCAGTTGGCCGTATACTCCCGGTTCCCAGCGGAGCCTTTTGGGATGGTAACGGAGGTCGACATCCCGGCAATACCCGTCCCCGACCAGCCCACGAAGGAATAACCGGCCTGCTCGGGATTGCGCAGCGTAAAAGTGCTGCTTTCGACCGTATAGCTTGCCGGATTGGCCGGGCTTACCGTTCCGCCGTCCAGATCATAGGCGATCGTATAGGATACGGGTACCCACTGTGTAAAAAGCGTTGCGTTGGCAGTAAAAGCAAAAGTATCGCCTTCATCATAACCTGTGCCGCTGCCGTCCGCCGCCGTGTTCCACCCTGAGAATGTATAATAATCGCGCGTCAGGCCGCTTCCGCCCAGAATACTGATTGTATTCTGGTGTAACTTTGTCACCGAAGAAGGCGCTGTTCCCACGCCGCCATTGACATTGTATGAAAGCGTATAGACCCGTAAATATGCGCCGAACGCAGGCGTCCATGCGCCGGGAATCGCGTAACCAAAAATGTCGTCCGTATCCTCCGTGTAGGTCAGGTGCGTATGCGTCGTTGTCGTTGGCGCGAGGCCGCTATCTTTGGCAAGGAACACCGCCGCGCTGCCCGATATACTTACAGTTCCGCCCGAGCCGCTGTCACCGTATCCAATATCCTGCCCGCCGGTTGTCCCGGCTGCATACACGGAACCGCCGGATATATTGATGGTACCGGCAGTCCCGGCATTTCCGCCGCCGATGCCCGCAGAACCTGCGCCGCCTGTCGCTTTGACCTCAGCCGAACCGGATATATTGACGGTGCCGCCGCTGCCGCCCTTGCCGCCGCCGATACCCGCGCCGTTGCTGCCTCCTGTCGCGTTTACGATACCGTCGGATATATGGATCGTACCGCCGTTGCCGACGACCGTGTTGGTGGTGCTGCCGCCGCCGATTCCCGCTGAACCTGCGCCGCCGGTAGCCGTCACAGTGCCGCCCGTGATGGTGATATTGCCGCCGCCGGCATATGTGCCGCCGCCGATGCCAGCGCCGCCCACCGTTTGGTAAGTACCGCCTGTAGCGGTGACATTACCGCCCTCAATTCTGATAGTGCCGCCCTCGCCATCGCCTCCGCCGCCGATGCCCGCGCTGTAAGTGCCGCCCGCAGCGATAATGGTGCCGCTCTTGATCGTGATCTTGCCGTTATCAACATTCACTGAACTGCCGATACCCGTCTCACTGCTGCTTGTCGCCGTAAGCTTGCCGCTCCCCTGTATGGTCAGATCGGAACTGGAATTCAGCCAAATGGCGGGTCTATCGTTACAGATCATCTCCGTATCGCCGTAAAGCGTCATGGTGACCGTCGCTCCCTGCAGGTCAAGAGGAGAATAACCATTATCACGGTACATATAGGTATTGAGCATTGCGATGTTGGCGGTTAAGCCGGCGCTTACCGTTATGGTTGAGTAGTTTAAGGGTTTCTTTCCTACAACGGCATAATCGCCGCTCGATCCGATCACGACAGTTGATCCGTCGAAGGTATAACCGGTTCCGCTGGCAAGGTATGGATCGCCCCAGTCGATGACTACTCCTGGAAACTTGGTTCCGTTGTAATACGCACCCGAGAGCGAACCTCCGCTTGTGCCTGTGACCGTACCCGTATCGACGGTTGCCCCCGCGTTTGTTCCGTTCGCACGCAGCCGCAATATGGCATAGCCGTCTATGGAGAGCGTACCGCCTGCGCCTGCCGTGGTTCCGCCGCCTCCGCCCACGTCATATCCGCCGCCCGAACCCGTTGCGCTGACGTTGGCTTTATTCGTGATGGTCACTGAGCCGCCCGGGCCACCTGCCGTACTGCCGTCGCCGCCGCCGATACCCGCGCCGCCGCTCCTGCCTGTCGCGTTGACAACGCCGCCCGATATATGAATCGTACCGCCGCTGCCGCCTGTTCCCGAATCGCTGACGCCGCCACCGATGCCCGCGCCGCCGGTATTCGCCGACTGGGCGATCGCCGTTACACTGCCGCCCGATATATTGATAATACCGCCGCTGCCGCCGGTCCCAAGGTCTGTACCGCCGCCGCCGATACCCGCGCCCCGTAAGCCGCTCGAAGCAAAGACGGTGCCGCCCGTGATATTGACCGTACCGTTGCTGCGGCCGCCGCCGCCGCCGATACCCGCGCCGTTGGAGCCGCACTGCGCATCAATATTTCCGCTCGTAATTGTGATGGCGCCGCTGTCCGCTGATATGCCGCTGCCGATTGCCGCACCTTGAAAGCTGGTTGCATGCAGCGTGGCGCTGCCGCTGATCGTCAGCTCGGTTGAGCCCTCCACTCTGAGGGCGGCCTGGTTATTCTGCGCCGTAAGTGAACTGTCTCCGGCAATTGTCAGCGTATTTGCGGTCCCGCCAGTAAAAGCGATCGGGCTGAGCTCGTAACCTGTGACGGTAATGCCAACGCCGTTGATCGTGAGATTCACATTGGGTTCACAGACGATCGAAATATTCGATCCGTTGCCGCTGATTGTGACGGTGAGTCCTTCCTTGATCGTAAGCGTATCGCCCGCGCTGAATGTGTAGTCGCTTAGGCTGTATGTGCCGCTGGTGCTGATCTCATGATCCGCCGCCAGCGCAACAGCGGGAAATATGCATAGTGTCAGCAACATTAAGACCAGCATCAAAACCAACAGTCTTTTCTTCATTATAAAGGCCCTCCGTTTATATTCTTAAAAATTAAACTTAAGCCGGTTATGTCGTATAAAATGTTGTATTCTTCCAAACTCATACCGCAATAAATGAACCTAAAGCCCTGTTTTCCCCTATAAAAATTAACATAAAACAGAGATACACGCATCGTACCAAAGTACTGCAAAAAAAATGCAGGCTGTTTTTTTGTATTTCCTTATAATTTCAATCAGTCCACTCTCCTGTAGCCTTATGTTTATGTAGTAGCATGCATGAACAAAATAATAATGAATAATAGGTTATGGATTTGCAGATAGAAGGTGAATTTTGGATACACCGCGTTTGGAGATAAATTTAAATAAAATAAGGCATAATGCCCGGATCATTGTAGAAATGTGTAAAAAAAGAGGAATAGAGGTAGTCGGTGTAACCAAAGGGGTTTCCGGCATGTCTCAAATCGCAAAAGCCATGCTGGAGGAAGGGGTCTCCTGCCTGGCCGACGCGAGGATCAGAAATATAGAAAAAATGAAAAAGGCGGGAATTGAATCTCCAATTATGCTGCTAAGGCTTCCAAGGATCAGCTATGTGGGTTCTATCGTACGGAATACGGATATCAGCCTGAATTCTGAACCGAGTGCGGTCCGCTCCCTGGCACAGGAGAGCCGGAGGACAGGAAAAACGCATGGCATCATTTTAATGGTGGACGTAGGAGATTTGAGAGAAGGCTTCATGTACGACCAATCCATGAGTGGGCTGCAAAGCATTTTTTGTTTGAAGAACATTGATCTTCGGGGGATAGGAACCAACGTGGGATGTTTCGGAGGCGTACTTCCCACAGAAGAGAATATGGGTTTCCTTGTTGAGACTGCTCGGAAAATTCAAAAACAGTTTTCGGTAACATTTCCTGTTATATCAATAGGAGGTACCAGTTGCCTTTCTTTGGTCAAAAGCGGGAAGATGCCCCCTGAAGTGAACCAGATCCGTATAGGCGAAGGGATACTGTTAGGAAGGGACAGCTCCAGGAATACAATTTTGGAAAATACCTACCAGGATACCTTTACGCTTGCCGCTGAAATTGTGGAAATCAAGAAAAAACCCTCGCTGCCCATTGGGCCCCTGGGAAGAGACGCTTTCGGAAATGTGCCCTCTTTTAATAATTATGGCGTACGACGAAGAGCCCTTATTGCTTTAGGGAAGCAGGATATTCGATTATCGGGCTTGATTCCGGTAGACAAAGGAATTCGCCTCCTTGGGGGAAGCAGTGATTATATCGTACTGGATATAAGCGATAGCGGACAGGATTATGCCGTGGGAGATGAAGTATACTTTCACTTATTGTATCCGAGCTTGCTGTCTGCTACCACTACAACATTTGTAAATTATTTTTTTCGGGAGGATTCATATGGATTATGAAGTCAACATTGTAAAAAGAAATGATAAAGAGATTATTACAAGGATACTGGAGATCGAGAAAGAAGTATTTGGAGATGCAGGTTTATGTTCTTGGAGCTTAATCCCATTGATACGCCATGGGCGGTTAATGACACTCGTTTATTTTGATCAAATCGTGGGAAGCGCTCAGTTTTTTCGCGATTGGGAAGAACCAGGCAGAGTATATTTAGTGGGTATAGCGATAGATAAGAATCATCAGGGTAAGGGGTTAGGCACCCTATTCCTTAAGGAATGCCTGGATAAGCTCCGGAAGGAAGGAATTAATAAAGTGGAATTGACGGTTCATCCCAAAAATTATATAGCAAAAAAAATTTATATGGATAAACTGGGGTTCCGTATATTTGAAGAAAGGGAAGATGAATACGGCCCCGGAGAGGACCGTCTGGCAATGGTACTGACGCTGTAAAGAAATATTGGAGAAAAGCATAATACCAACAGCGTGAATTTTATAAATTGGGCTTCTGAATTTTTCAGTTATTCAGTAAGCCCTACTTATAAAGCCCAAGCTCACGGAGCAGCTTGACACATTGTGCGCGGCTTTTTAGTCCGAGCTTACCATATATGTTCCCTGTGTGCGTCTTGACCGTCCGGAGGCCGATACCGAGCTTATCGCTGATTTCTTTATTTGTTGCCGCGTTCACCATAAGCTCCAGCACTTTTTTCTCCTGAGCCGTGAACTGTTCCAATATTTTCTCAGCCTTTCCCGCAGCAACCTCGTCATGGGCCTGCGCGGTTTGCAGCAGGCTGTCGCGCATCTGTTTCAGCAGGCTTGCGGCAAATGTCTTGCGCTCTTTTAAGAGATGCTCTTCGGACAACTTCCCCCTTGACTTGATATAAGCCCGAAGTATTTGAGCCATAGGAGATAATTCATCCAGATAGCTTCTGACATACCCTTCCTTCATACCGATGTTAAGCGACTCATCTATATACTTTAAAGCCAGGCGCGTATGATTATTTTTAAAAGCAAGCAATGCCAGAAGATTCAGTACCTCCACCCGGCTGTGGAGCCTACTGTTATCCCCGGTAAACGCAAGGAGCCTTTGCAGAAGAAGCTGGGCATCCTGGATTCGGTTCAATAATATCAGGACTCTTGCATGAATAATCAGCTCAAATTCCCTGATTCTATTGATCTCAGTAAATATACCCAGCTTGCTGGATAAAAGCCATTCCTGAACTTTATCCGTATATCCGGTATCCATAAAAAGCCTGCACCTAAAAGCGTGGAGCAAATAGTTCCAGTGCGACTTCCCGCTTCCCTGGAGCTGTTTTTCACATTCTTCCAGGACGGCAAATGCGCCGGCAATATCTCCTGCGGCCCGTTTAATCCGTACGATATCCACCATGGCGGGGACAAGGGCGCCCGGACAATTTGCTGAGCGCGCTTCTTCCTGGGCTTTCAGCAAATAGGGCAGGGCTTCCTCCATCCGGTTGCTTTCATACAGGTATTCTCCTATCCCCAGGGGGGCGTAGCCGGGATTTTTTGAAATCATCCCTCGGTAGCTTTCGGTCATTCTGCTATATTTTTCGGGAGCTTCTTTGAACAAACCAGCCAGTCTTTTAATGGGGCAACGGTAAAAGAAAATGTCCGACATATTGAAATCATTATATTCCGGCATTTTGTAATATTTGCCCCCGTCCGTCTTAGCCGCCGAAAAGAGCAGCGATACAAACTCTATATTGCCTTCCCGGACGAATAGGTTGGCCTCAACCATCGTGCATACCGTCCGGCTGTAGTTGCCCCATTCGGAGCTGGAGGCGTATTGATAGTTATCCTTCAGGGCTTTCATCCTGTCGATCCACTGCCTTGACAAATCAAACCGGCCTGCTTCCGCATAATAGAGCGCATATATTGTAGCAATCTTAAAGCTGTTGTCCCGATATTCGGCTGGCAGCCGCTCGATCCAGGACAGCAGCCTGCCAAAATTATTTTTATGGATTAAGTGGTCAATATGATGCTCAATCAATTCAAATGCTTCCCGGTAAGCACTGCCGTTCAGATAGTGCTCTATGGCTTCCGGCAGCAGGCCCTGTTCCTGGTACCACAGTCCAGCCTTAATATGCAGGCGAGTAATTTCTTCCGGAGCTGTCTCCAAAAGCAGCTTTTGAAGAAGGCTCTTAAATAGGTGGTGGTATCTGTACTCCTGTTTTTGCTCATCCATAGAAATAAGAAAGCCGCTTCCTTTACTGATTTCCCTGAGTATCCTTCCGCCGTTGTTGTCTCCCGTAACGGCGTCGCACAAAGCCTCGGAGAGGGTATCCAGAATACAGGTTTTCATAGCAAACGTCCGTCTTTCAAGCCTCCATGTACCGATCACCTCGTCCTTGAGGTATTGCTCGATATCACGGCTGGACCGTGTAAGGGCAGTGATGGTGTTACTGCTTCCGCTGTCATTCTCCATAGACATGGCGACGGCGACCATCGCCGCAGCCCATCCTTCCGTATAGCGTTCTACCTTTTTTACGTCGTCATCAGGAAGGCTATACCCCCTTGCCTGATAAAACCGGGAGATTTCTTCCTTCCCAAAACGCAGATCGTCTTCCGTGAGCCGCTGTACCTGCCATTTGATCCTGTGCCTGGCCAGGTCAAGCTCAGGCTCCGTCCGGCTAATGAAAATAAGGTGCATTTTTGGAGGCAGATAGTCAATCAAATGAGACAGGCCTGATAGAATGGAAGGAGAACTGATCAGATGGAGATCGTCCAGCACAAGAAGGAAGTCGGTTTGTATCTCGGACAGACGATCTATAAGGATGTTGATATGGATGTTGGCTTTTATCAATTCCTGGGAAGAGAAAACATATTCCGTGTTTTTTCCGATCCCATCCGCAATACTTTCCAAGGAGGCGCAGACATATCGCCAGAAAGTCTCAGGGTCGTTATCTTGGGAATCCAACAATAGCCAGGCATAAGGCAGGCCGCATTTGTCCAGCCAGTCCAGGACGGCGGTGGTT
>Ga0366776_1031_pt1 | contig 19842 bp, 23 predicted proteins | sample BONcelN113001D11_FD_207070 | JGI IMG/M metagenome (GOLD analysis project Ga0366776, IMG submission 207070) | Enriched cells from coal bed in the Powder River Basin, Montana, United States - BONCAT cells N11 rep2 HSBNCT.N11.300.1.D11 ...
ATCAGCGAATGAAAATCCGTATACATAAAAAGGAGCTCCTCTGTTACAATAAGGGTTTCCCCACTCAAATGATTATACTGCATGTTACTCTATTCAACAATATACAAAAAATGCGAATAGACAATAAAAAGATTTAAAAAATGAGCTTTAAAATGTATAACAGGACAATTCCCGGCAAGCCCAAAAGGCCTGCGACAAGTGCGGTCCACGGGTTTAGAGCGATGGTCACGCCGAAAAGCCCGCCAACCAGATTGAGAACGAAAAGAACGATGCCCCCAAGAATACCGTTCAAAATGAGTTTGAGAACAACCTTAAGGGGCGCCACGAGAAGCCAGCCTAACAGGTACAAAAGCACAAGGCCCAAAGCAAAAAACAGTATCACCTCAAAGCTCAGCCCAAGGCCCATATCATGACACCCCTTTTAGTAAATTAATACGATTGCTAAAACTTGAATATGCCTGTTAATAACCGTTCATATCATTTGCATCGTCTTGAGGCCGCACTTTTTTAAGCATGTAAACGTATCTTCTTTTCGCAGCTTCCAGATCGTAGATCGCAAAGTCGATCAAATCGGGATCGGATACGTTTTCAAAGTAATTCTGAGCGCCGCGCCAGTCATCATATGCCTTTTTGATTTCCGCACGGTAATCCAGATCGTCTCGTGCATCGAACAAACCCATAGTTCCCTCCGATAAGTTTAATAGAAACTATTATTGCCAAATGCGCAAAGGCGTATACAATCACAATTATAAGAGCTTGTATAGAGTGCTATTTTTTTAACAGATTCTGGTCCTCGACCCTCTTTACGGCCGTCTGCTTGTAAAGCTGGTTCGCGAGGACTGTCGTGCCGGCGACAAGTACGCCCTGCAATATGCCTTCAAATTTCATACCGGAAAGGAAAAAGCCCCCCGCCATCCCGCATACGAGCAGTATCCAGGGTATAAGGAAATCCGGTACTTTCGGCGTTTCCTTAAAAAACATTCCCAGGATATACAAAACGGGTATGAGTATATAGGCCTCTTTTACGATAAAGTTCATAAAATCCATTTTAGACACCTCGAGCTTTTTAAAAATTATCACTTACCGTCTGATTCTATGCTTTTACCCAGAACCTCTTTTTCTTCAAAATCGTCGTTTTTCCGGGCAATCCTGACCGAAGCGAAAATAAAGAGGAGGGTTATGGACAGTATGGCCCCGGTAAAAAAGCCGGCCAGAAATCCGAATAAGAACACTTTTCTTTAGGCCTCCTTTAAAGTTTAAGCTAAAGGAAAACGTACCGAATGCCACTATAATCTGATCCTTGTAAAATATATGATTTAACAGCTCAAATTAGGCCTTGTAAAAATCCGAAGATTCCAAAGGGCAGCTTTTTTAAGGTCTTGTTTAGCGTCATAAAGTATTAACCATTAAACCCGAAATCACCGCTTTGGTTTAAAAAAGCGCTTGCACGCATCACTAATTTGATATTGTAATTGGTAATGCCCATGCTATAATTACTATAGTGATAGGTTTTTTGGGGGGATCATATGGCTGTCGATTTAAGGCTTGGCAGGAAAATCAAGCAAATTCGCGAAGAAAAGGGGTTTTCCCAGGCGGTCCTGGCGGAGAAATCAATGATCGCGCAATCCACGCTATCCTATATTGAGGCGGGAAAGAAAAGCCCTACTTTTGAGACGCTGCTGGCTATCGGAGATGGACTGGGCGTATCCGTATTGGATATTTTGAAATTCAACGATATTGACGAGCCGGATAAAACCTTACAGTCTTCCGATAAAACTTTACGCGATTCACTTTCGGAAGAGGAACTGGTCAAGCTCGTGGAGCTCTCGGAGTTGATCTACAGGAAATTCGGCAAAACAGGCATATGAAAAATCTTTTAACAAAAACCGCTTTTTTTAAAAAATTAATATTTATGATTAAAGGGTGAATAATGGACGAACTTAAAGGTAAAACAGCGCTTATAACAGGCGCCTCTTCAGGAATCGGCGAAGCCGCGGCGAGGCTTCTTTGCAATGCGGGAGCGGAAATTTTCCTGACGGCGCGCCGTGAAGAGAAACTGCTTGCGCTGCAGCAGGAACTGACAAACGCCGGCGGAAAAGCCGCCTATATCGCGTGTGATATTGCAAAAGAAACTTCGCCGGAAAAAATAATTTCCGGATGCATTGAGAAATTCGGAAAGCTGGACATACTCATAAACAATGCGGGCCGGGCTGTAAACAAGCCTGTATCTGAAACAGATGCGGCTATCTGGGATGAAATGATGGCTTTAAACGCCCGTGCTCCGTTCTTAATGTGCAAACACGCACTTCCCTGCCTGGAACAGTCCAGCGCGGCAACGGTCATCAACATATGCTCGAATGTAGGCATCAACACGTATGCGGGCCAAAGCGCCTATGGCGCCTCCAAACACGCGCTGCGGGGATTTACACAGGCTTTTTCCAAGGAGGCTTTTGCAAGCGGCATTCGTGTGCATCTTCTCTCTCCGGGCGGGGTGGATACGGACCTGGCCACCGACGTGCGTCCGGACCTTGACCGCACTATTTTAAGCAAACCGGAAGAGCTTGCCGAAATCATATTATTTTTACTTACGCACAGGAATAATTCCATGATAGATGAATTAATTATTAGAAGGTATTCCAAAAAACCCTGGGAGTAATCAGGGCTTGGACAAATAAATCGCTTGCGGTTTAACAGCGCCTGCCATGCATACACTAACACTGATTAATACGCTATCATGTCATTCTTAAGGGAGCGCAGCGACTGAAGAATCTTTGTAATAAGGCCATTTTTTAAGATTCTTCGCTTCGCTGGAGAATGACGAAAAGAGAATTTTTCAGTGCTTCCCTAATATAGTTTTTACAGTATAAATATAAAACCGTATGCTTAAATGCCCGTAATTACTTCCGCATTTTCCGGTTATTCAGCAAGACCTAATTCTAATCGCAGAGGTGTGCTATATGCAAAAAGTTGGAGTCGCATTAGGCGGCGGCGGTGCAAAGGGTTTTGCACATATCGCCTATTTGCAGGCTATGGATGAAATGGGTATAAAGCCCTCCTGTATCGCAGGTACTTCGATGGGCTCCATTATCGGTGCGCTCTATGCCATCGGCTATACGCCGGAAAAAATACTGGATGCTTTAGATTCGCTTACAGCCAAGCGGCTGACCGCGCCTGGGCTGTTAAGCCGCCTGCAGTATCTTCCGCCGTCCCTGGCTGCGAGCTTTGCAAAACGTCTGCTGCGCGGATTCTTCGGCGAAAAGACTTTCGAGGATACGGAGATCCCGCTTAAAACAGTGGCGGTGAATTTTCATACGCTGGAGGAGAAGGTGTTTTCATCCGGCCTTGTTTTAGACGGCGTCATGGCCTCTATCGCGCTTCCCGGATTCTTTCCGCCCTATCAATGCGGCGGACAGTATTATATCGACGGCGGTGCCGTCAACATCGTCCCCTTCAACACCTTGCGGGATGAATGTGATATACTCATAGCCATTGACGTCTGCACGCAGCGTACCAATCGCGAACTGACGCCTACGGCGCAAAACGCATATATCGCCACCTGGAACGCAGCTTCCGCGCTGCTCTTGAACTACCAGTTCGAAAGCGGTCAAATAGAAATCGTGGAAAGACCGGAATTTCCGGATACAGGCATCACCCAATTCGACCAGTATAAAAAAGTCTATAGCGACGCGCTTTCTGGTATAGCGGATTTCAAGGAAAAGCTGGCGCGTATGACGAAATAATCAAATAAATCTCGATAATAAAAAGCTTAAACCGGCAAAACGAGCCGGTTTTTCTTATATAGGCGGCAAGTATAACGATTGTCATTTCCGCATATACATACTTCAATAAATGTATAAATATATGAAACGCATCATATATTTTTCAAAGCATAGGACAAACCCCTGTCTTTTTAAGAGTTTAATCTGCGCGGAGGAATCGATATGCTTTTCGACAAAATGGACGGTATCGCATTGTCCGTATTTGCAACCGCTTTTGCCATATCGATCTCGAAAGGCCTGACAAAAGAGGAGATAGCGCTACTGTCCCTGTTTTTATCGTCCGTATCCAGTACGCTGGCGCTTATCGAGGGCCAGCTGCCTGTATTGGAAGAACTCAAGGAAGACGATGCGCGGGAGGAAGCCAAAGATGCTGACGCCAAAACAACCGAAGCCGAAGATGAAAACGGGCGTGCAGAAAAGGCTGAAAAATCCGGGGAAACCGTCAAAAATAAAAATGCCGCCGCAAACAAGGACAAAAAGAACAACGGCGTATCCGATGAGACACAAGCCGATGATCCATAAGCCTTATGGCAATACGGTTGTTTACTCCGGTACGGTTTAATCCGCCATGAGCCCGCCCCGATCGTTGTAATACCCGACGCAAATTGCAGCATCCGAAGCGCTTAGACCGCAATATCCCGTTAAAAATCCTTTTATACCGTCTTTTTCCAGCACTTTTTGCATTTCCAGGGAAGATTCGTCATCCTCACGCATAAAGTACAGCGCCGCGGCCATGCCGGCAAGTATGGGCTTCGGATCTATATTCTCGCTGTTGCAGCGTGCGGCGGCGCCGGAAAACCTGTCGGAGGGCTTCAGCTTGCGCATCGGGTCACGGCCTACACGGGCGATGGTGTCTCCAAGCGCCTTATTGCAAAACCTGTACAGAAGATCGTCGATATGTTCCTTCAATGAAGCATACGGCATGCCATACGCCTTTGAGAGCGCGAGCGCGCTGGCCGTCATTGCCGCCCGAACCTTTTTCGCAATGCCTGTATCCCCCGCCGCCTGCCAGATCATCTCGTAGCCTTTCAAATGCCCGAAATACGCCGACATCGCATGTCCGAGGTTGTGTATGTAGAGCTTCCGCTCTTCGTAAAACCGGAACGGGCTGAACGGCTTTAGGTTCTTCAGCTCCGGTATGCCGCCTTTAAACGCCTTTTCGTCTACCGGCAGTTCGCAGTATGGCTCGACCCACTGCCTTAATATATCCCCTTCCTGCATGGCGGGTGTCATCACCGGCACCATGCGCCCTATGGATGCTTCCACGAAGCCTACGGAATCGAGGAGTTCTTCTTCTCCAGCGAGATGCGCTTTTAAAAGCTCCTTTAACGCGCCGCCCGCGTCGATGAGGTTTTCGCATATAATGATATTCAGCGGTTTTTTTGTTATGGAGAACCGTTTTTTAATGCCCGACGCGATGTTTTTTGCGATATACGGCAGTATATTCACACCCACGGCCGTAGCCATGATATCCGCCGTTGCGATCTCCTCCGCGACGGCTTCTAAATCCGTACCGTTTACCGCGCGGACATTACCCAGCACCACTTCGTACGTTTTTTCTTCGGAAACGACGCGCAGCGGATAGCATCTTTTTTTATTTAATGCCTCTACCACCTGCAAATTGACGTCGACAAATACGACTTCATAACCGGAATCGTGAAATACCTGCCCAATAAAACCCCGGCCTATGTTGCCGGCTCCGTACATGACCGCTTTTTTCATGGTGTTCTCCTTAATCTCGAAGCGATATATTATTCGCCTTTTGGCTCCAAATCGCCGCGGGCAACTGTCCGCCGCAACGCATTGAGCTTGATACTATTTATACATATCATATACTTTTTCGGGTCCTTATACAATAATAAATGTCTCATTCTTTCAAAATACGTCCTTTGCGAACATAATATTGTGAATACGTTACCAATCTGATCCATGTGCCTGTCATTATTTTAGCCGTATAAAATATTTATTGACAATGTTTCATACAGGCAGAGTATAATTCTAATATTGGATCATCTTCAAATTATTTAACCTGTATGGGAAGGGTGGGCGCCTGTTGCAAGCCTATCTCGAATTAAAAAACGTATGTAAAGTCTATCAAATGGGCGAAGTGCGCATACGCGCCCTGGACGGCGTTTCCTTTACTATCGACAGGGGAGAGTTTGTGGTGGTGGCAGGCCCCAGCGGCGCCGGGAAAAGCACGCTTTTAAACATCCTCGGCGGCATGGATACGGCGAGCTCGGGCAGCATCGTCGTAGACGGCCAGCAGATCAGCAAATACTCTGCGCGCCGGCTCATCTCTTACCGGCGCTACGACATAGGCTTTGTGTTCCAGTTTTACAACCTTGCACAAAACCTTACAGCGATAGAAAACGTGGAGCTTGCTACGCAAATCTGCAGGGATCCGCTTTCCCCCGGCCTTGTGCTGGATGAAGTGGGCCTTAGCGACCGCGCCCGCAGCTTCCCCGCGCAGCTTTCCGGCGGAGAGCAGCAGCGCGTGGCGATTGCAAGGGCGCTTGCAAAAAACCCGAAGCTTCTCTTATGCGACGAGCCTACCGGGGCACTCGACTATCAGACCGGAAAATCCATATTAAAGCTGCTGTACGATACCGGCCGTGCGAAAAACATGACCGTAATGGTGATCACGCATAATTCAGCCATTGCCCCTATGGCGGATAAGCTCATACGCATCAAGAACGGCCAGGTGGACAGCATTACGATAAACGAACGCCCCGTATCCGTAGAGGAGATCGAATGGTGACATGAAGCGCGCTATCATAAAGGATACGTATCGGGAAATCGGACATACATTTTCCAGATTCCTCTCCATATTCTTCATCGTACTTTTGGGCGTTTCTTTTTTCGCGGGCATCAAGGCGACAGGCCCCGATATGAAGCTCACAGCCGATAAATACTTCGACGACTATTCTTTAATGGATGTACGCGTCGTATCCACCATGGGGCTTACAGACTCCGACGTGGAAGCCGTCCGCGGTATATCCGGAGTGGAGCGCGTATTTCCCACATACAGCATGGACGTTCTCATCAATGTCGACCAGAGGGATCTAGTCGTAAAGGTACTTTCCCTGGAAGATACGGCCTCCCCTGCCGGCATCAACGGCGTAAAGCTCATCGAAGGGCGTATGCCCGGCGCGCCTAACGAATGTGTCGGTGAACGCGGGCGCATCTTAAACCCCGTCATGTCGGTCGGGTCCAGACTCGTTCTTAATTCCGGTACAGACAAGGATATAAGCGACAGCCTGAAAAACACCGTATTTACAGTAGTCGGCATCGTGGAATCCCCTTATTATATTTCCTTCGAACGCGGCGTAAGCGCGATTGGCAGCGGCAATGTCAACAGCTTTATTATGATACCGCAGGAAAACTTTAAGCAGGATGTCTATACGGATATCTTCCTGACCGTCACAAACGCCGCCCTGAAGCCCTGTTACGGCGATGCTTATAAAGATACCGTGGAGCCGGTAAAAACCGCGCTGGAGGATTTAAGCTCCGCAAGAGAGCAGGCGCGATACCGGGAGATCGTGGACGAAGCCAATGAAACGTTAAGCGAAAGCAAGGCGGAGCTGTCGGATGCGGAGGAAAAGCAGCGCACCGAGCTCTTAGATGCAAGCGAAAAATTAAAAGACGCACAGGAAAAAATAGACAAGGGCGAAAAGGAGATCGCGGACAACGAGGCTAAGTTCAAAAAGGAGATCGCAAAGGCAAAAAGCAAGCTGAATGCAGGTTGCGCGAAGCTAAAAAAAGGCGAAAAGGAATACAACAAGCAAAACACGCTCTATAAGACGGCAAAAAAGCAGGCAGAAAAAGAATTTCCCGCAGCAGAAGCGCAAATCGCCGCGTCGGAGACGCAGATCGCCCAAAGCGAGGCGGCGCTGAATGCTTTAAAATACAAACTGGCGAACGATCCTACGCTGACAGAGGCGGAAAAAGCGGAGCTTGCCGCCCAGATCGCGGCAGGCGAACAGCAGCTTAACGCGGCAAAAGCGCAGCTTGCAGCCGCCAAGAAAGAGCTTTCCGCCAGGAAAAAGGAATTAAAAGAAGCGGGAAGCAAATTAAAAGAGTCCCGGAAGCTCCTCGACTCCTCCAAAAGGAAACTGGATCAAAGCAAAGCAAAGATCGCAAAGGAAGAAAAGAAAACCCGTAAGAAGATAGACGACGCAAAGAAAGAGCTTGCCGAAGCAAAAATAGAATACGCGGACGGGCGGAAGGAGTACGACGATGCGAAAAGGGATTCCGACGAAAGAATCGCCGATGCGCATCAAAAGATAGCCGAAGCCGAAGAGGACATCCGCGAAATAAACGAGCCCGAATGGTACGTGCTGGACCGCGAAACCAATCCCGGATTCGTGGATTACGGGCAGGCGGCCGACAGGGTGGACGCCATCGCGCAGGTCTTCCCCGTATTCTTCATACTCGTTACGGCGCTTGTCTGCCTCACGACCATGACGCGCATGGTGGACGAGCAAAGGACGTATATCGGCACACTGAAGGCGCTCGGCTATTCCAAAGCGGCGATTGCAGGCAAATACCTGGTCTACGCGGCGCTCGCCAGTATCACCGGCAGCGTTGCGGGCGTGTTTCTGGGTTTTGCCATATTCCCCACGGTGATCGGCAACGCCTATGCCATCATGTATACCCTGCCGCATATCATCAACGAATTCAATGTGTTATACGCGGTTATCTCCATTGTGTTCGCCGTTCTCACAACGACGCTTACCGCATGGGCCGCATGTTCCAAAGAGCTGAAGGAAGTTCCGTCAGCGTTGATGCGCCCAAAAGCCCCGCGTCCCGGAAAGCGTATTTTCCTGGAGCGCATTCCCTTTATATGGTCAAAGCTCAATTTCTCCAGAAAGATCACCATGCGCAATATATTCCGCTATAAAAGGCGCTTCGCCATGACGGTCTTCGGCATCGCAGGCTGCATGGCGCTTGTGCTTTCGGGATTCGGCCTCATGGACTCTATCCGTTCCATTGCGAGCAAGCAGTTTGATGAACTCTACCGCTACAATATGGTCGTTTTGCTAAAGGACGGGGATGACAGCGTCCGCCAAATATCCGAAACGCTTAAAAACGATATGCGGATCACCGAAGCCATGCTCGCAAGGGAGCAAAGCGTGACCGTTATGAAAGACGGCACAGAAAAGGACGCGACGCTCTTTATTCCGGAGTCCGCGGGGAAACTGGGCAGTTTTATCGTTTTAAAAGACCGCATTACCGGCAAGGGTGTGGCGTTTTCGGATGACGGGATCGTACTCACTGAAAAGCTGGCAGCCAAGCTGAATGCATCGCCGGGCGATACGGTCGCCGTCGAGGACGGCGATCACGACAGGCGGGACATGCGTGTCGCAGGCATTACGGAAAACTACGTGTCGCATTATGTCTATATCTCCCCCTTGCAGTATACGGCTCTATTTGGAAAAGAGCCCGTATTCCGCGAGGCCTTTGCCAAGACGGCGCACACGGATGCAGATTTTGAAGACGCGCTTTCCACCGACCTCATGAAGCTGGACGCAGTCAACGCCCTAGGCTTTACCACCAACATCAGCAGGGATTTCAAGGATGTCATACAGAGCCTCTATTACGTCGTGCTGGTGCTCATTGTATCCGCAGGCGCGCTGGCCATTGTGGTATTGTACAACCTGACGAACATCAACATCATGGAGCGGCTGCGCGAGATCGCCACCATCAAGGTGCTCGGGTTCTACGACCTGGAGGTCTCGGCCTACATGTTCTGGGAAAACATCATATTGACGGTTTTGGGCATGGCGTTCGGAACCGTGCTCGGCATCTACCTGCATAGATTTGTCGTCGTGACCGCGGAGGTCGATTTCGTCATGTTCGGGCGGGATATTTACTATCCGAGCTATTTATACTCCATTCTGCTGACCGTGTTTTTTACCGGCATCGTAAACGCAGCCATGTTCTTCAGGCTCCGCAGGATCGATATGGTGGAATCGTTAAAATCCGTGGACTAAATAAAAAGCCGTTTTCCCGAGGGAAAAATTCGTGTATACTGTAATAAAACTTAATTTGGTGAAAAGAATATGAATTGTAGCATAAGACTTGCCACCGCCGAAGATGTGCCGGCCATTTTGGACATCTACGCCCCGTTCGTACGGGATTTAAACACAAAATACATACTGCGGTTTGAACGCCGTAAATGCGTATAGGTACGCTTTTCGGGGACGATATTTTGCGGAATCTGCATAATAAACTACCACTCCAAGGCCGATAGGTCACTAAAATATTTTATGCTTGCGGGCATGCTATTATGTGGTATCCCGATGAAATGAAAAAAGGCAGGGGATCGAAAAATCTATAAAGTATATCTTGACATGATATAAGGAGACATTTCGATCTGCAGTCCAACCCGAAAAAAGAGTATATACCGTCTTTCGAGCAGTTTGGCTGGGAATTCGTAGGACAGATGGCGAGCACGCACATCTGGAGGATGGAATACCGGGACAAACGCCCAGAGGCCTTCTCCGACCGCGAGAGTATTGAGTCGCGGAACCGCCGGACGGCTGTAGCCACTTCCATTTCTCTGATGCTTTTCCTTCTCATGGCGCTTATCTTCGCAATGCTGCTCGTGTTTTTTCCGCATACGATGGATGAAGGGGACAAAACGCAGATGATCGTTGCAACATGATTTATGCTGTTGCTGGCATTTTTGGGTTACCTGGCTGTACGCGCCATACGAAAATAAAGCAGCCGGGGGCCTTAAACGCGTGTGCAGTTTTGGCCGGGTTTGCAGCCCGCCCCGACATTCGCCAGAGTACCTTCATATAAAGACATGGGGGCACTTTTTATGTTAAAATAATCCGGGGGTGACGGAAGGGTTATCATGGATATTAAAATAGAACAGGCTTACGGCGATATCGATACGGTTAAAGCGCTTTTTCAGGCATATACGCAAATGCTTAATATCGACTTAAGCTTTCAAAAATATAAAGAGGAATTAGAGGGGCTGCCGGCCAAAAACGCATTGCCGGGAGGCAGCTTCTATATTGCCTGGTGCGGCGGTGTCCCGGCCGGATGCATAGCCATGCGCCCGCTCGATAATGAGCGCTGCGAGATGAAAAGGCTGTATGTAAAGCCGCAATTCCGCGGCCACGGATTGGGGAAGGCATTGGCCCGGCAAGTAATAGAGGATGCAAAAGCATTAAAACATAAGAAAATGCTGCTTGACACACTGGCCTCGTTCGAAAACGCCATCGCTCTTTACAAAGCGCTGGGGTTTTACGCTATAGAGCCCTACTATCACAACCCGATTGCGGATACGCTTTATCTTTGCCTGGATCTATAAAAAAACTGACTGATTAATGCCTGAAATTTAATATCGTCACAATAAACATCCATTTAGTTTTTTATATTTTGAATAAATGATATATGAAACACATCCCCGATGGAAGAAATTTGTTGTAAGCAGGCGCCGGTTTGCCTTATACTAAGCTTACGGAGGATTTTTGCTTGACAAGTTTAAAAAGTCTATTGATAAAAGCCACGCTCAAAACCATTTCTCCCATTATTGCAAACGCCAAGCTGGAGGTACAGAGAAGCCGGCAGGATTTTTTGGGCACGATCAAAAAAACGCCCGAAGGCGTGATTTCCGAGCAGACGGAACTCGGCAGTATCAAGGCGGAATGGTTTTATAGGGAAGAAGCCCCGGAGCTCCCTGTCATTATGTACTTTCACGGCGGGGCTTATGTGACGGGGTCTTTGCTTTCCAGCCGTGTTTTAGCTTCCGAACTTGCCTTTGAGACGGATTTTAGGGTGCTTTCCTTTGAATACCGGCTGGCTCCCGAGCATCCATACCCTGCGGCTTTAAAGGACGCGCTCGACGTATATGCGCATCTGTTGTCCAGCGGTATAGACCCGGGCGATATCGTATTTGCCGGGGAATCGGCAGGCGGAGGGCTGCTTGTATGCACCGCGCTCGCGTTAAAGGACGAAAACAAACCTCTCCCGTCGGCGCTCATATGCCTTTCTCCATGGACGGACCTGGAACTGAAAGGGGAATCGATTGAGAGAAACGCAAAGAACGATCCGCTTTTGACCTCCGAGTATTTGCGGTCGTCGGCGGCTATGTACGCTGCGGGCCGAAGCCTGCAGGTCCCATACATCTCGCCTGTAAACGGAGAGCTTTCGGGATTGCCGGATGTGCTCATACACGCCGGCTCCGATGAAATACTGCTCGACGATGCAAGGCGTTTGTACGAAGAATTAACCGCATGTGGCGTAAACGCAACGCTGAAGATCTTTGAAGATATGTGGCATGTCTGGCATGTGTTCGACATACCCGAAGCGCATGAGGCGCTTTCGGGCATAGGCGACTTTATCCGGCAAAAGAGAAGCGGCGGAATAGAGTTGACGTAAAAAGGAAAATATTAGGGACAAATGGCTGAAGGAATAATAATGGACAAGACGGCGCATAAATGGTACAGGCTCGATAACGCGGCCAAGCTTTTTCCGGCGATCAAAAACAGGAAATGGATGTCCATTTTCCGTTTGTCTGTTCTGATGAATGAAACGATAGACGCGAAAGCGCTGCAAAAAGCCCTGGATACGGTAATCGAAAGGATGCCCGTATTTGCTTTAAAGATGAAGGCCGGGTTTTTCTGGTATTATCTCGAACATAACACGAAGCGTCCGCTGGTGCAAAGAGATGTTTCCAATCCGTGCGTGCGCTTCAACTTTAAACGAAACAGGGGCTATCTGTTCCGCGTGCGTTACTTTGGCAGGCGCATCGCGCTGGAGGTATTCCACGCGCTTACAGACGGCAGCGGCGGTATTGTATTTTTAAAAACGCTGGCGGCGGAATATTTGAGGCAAAAAGGTTATGATATCCCCGCGGAAAAAGGAGTATTGAACTGCGGCGAAGCGCCGCATCCGGAGGAAATGGAGGACGGTTACGGACGTTTCGCCAAATTAACGGCCGTAAAAAGCCGCAAGGAAAGCAAGGCCTACAGCATCCGGGGCACGCGGGAGCCGGCGCATATACTCCATATCGTCACAGGGCTCGTCCCCCTGCAGGCATTAAAGGCGCAGGCTTCAAAATACGGCGTTTCCATAACGGAGTATATGACAGGCGTACTGATATACGTGCTCGATGAAATTCAGCGCAAAGAAGGCCGGAGGCGGGAGCCCATAAAGGTTTCCATACCGGTGAATATGCGCAGATACTATTCTACCGCTACGCTCCGCAATTTTTCCATTGTGGTCAATCCGGGTATAGAACCGAAATACGGGGAATATTCGTTTGAGGAAATACTGCAGCATGTACATTACTTTATGCGGCTTGAGACCTCGGAAAAAAATGCAAACGCCCGCCTTGCAAGGAACGTAAAATCGGAAAAAAACCCGTTCGTACGGGTCATGCCTCTGATACTGAAAAATTTTATTATCAACATGGTATTCCGGTATTCGGGGGAGAGCCGGTTTACAACCACGATTACAAACCTCGGGGTAGTGGAAGTTCCGGAAGCCATGCGGGAGCAAATTGAGCGTTTCGATTTTCTGCTCGGGCCATCGCGCTTCAATAAAGTGAACTGTGCGGTGATCACTTTTGGAGAAAACGTATGCATTAACTTTACGCGTACAATTGAGGAGCCGGTTGTCGAAAAAGACTTTTTTACTTTCTTCGTTAAAAACGGAATCCCGGTGAAAATCGAGAGCAATCAGGAGAACTATTGATATGTCTTATTGCGTGAACTGCGGCGTCGAATTAAGCGATACGGAAAAACAATGCCCCCTTTGCGGGGTAAAGGTATTTAACCCGCTAAAGCAGGGCGAGGCCGAGCCGGAAAAGTGCTATCCGGTAAGGGTGGAAACGATTGATTCGGCAGCCGGGAGAAGATTCTGGGTCAAGATCGTATCCATACTGCTCGCGGTCCCATCTCTTATCTGCCTCGTATCGAACCTCCTGTATGAAGGGTATCTCTCCTGGTCTTTGTATGCCGTGGGAGGGATCATGGTGCTGTGGGCTTTTGGCGTTTCACCGTTCCTTTTCAAAAAAAACGCTGCCATCAAATGGATACTCATCGACATTGCGGCATTATCGCTGTACCTGTATCTTATCGAATACTCGTCCCTCGGAACCTGGTTTTTCCCGGTCGCTTTTCCCATCGTTCTTATGGCCGGTCTGCTGGTACTGCTGCTGACAGCCTTTGTACAGCGTGGAATTTTTAAGGAGCTCTATACCGTTTCCGCTATTTTCTTCGCGGTCGGTTTGTTCCTGGTGGCTGTAGAGGTATTGATAGATTTTTATCTGACAACCCGGATACAAGTGGTTTGGTCGTGGTTTGTGCTGATCTCTTGCATGGGAATCGCGTTTGTATTTATTTTTATCGAGCGCAATAAAAAGATAAAAGAGGAATTGAAAAGAAAACTCCACATTTAGTATCGGTTATCCTTGGAGGAAGCTTATGCAGATCCGGATCGAGGAAAAAGGAAGAGAGGACATACCCTTAATAAAGCCCCTGTGGGAAAAGCTCAATACGCTGCATTTCCAAAATTCGGTGCATTTCAAGCATAAATATAAAAAATGGACTTTTGAAGACAGGATGCGCATTCTAAAGGAAAAGCTTGGAGCCGGCCTTGTAAAGCTTGATATGCTCTTCGACGAAGAAACGCAGGCCTATGCGGGATACTGCTTAAGCCTGATAGCGGACGGGAAGGGTTCGGTGGAGTCCCTGTTCGTGGAAAACGGCTACCGCCTCCATGGACTGGGCGGGCTGCTCATGCAAAATGCGTTGGAGTGGTTCGATGAAAACCGGATTTCGGATATTGGCATCGATGTGGCCTATGACAACCGGGAGGCGCTGCCGTTCTACCAGCACTGCGGTTTTTATGTCTGCGCATATTGCCTTAAGAAAAAATAACAGGCGGATGTTTAAATAAAAACTTATTCCAAAACATAACAAAAAATCCCGTACTTATGCGGGATTTTTATGTTTTAGCTTACTACAGCAACGTAACGAATCTTACTGAATATAAATCACACATGATCATCGCCCGGGAGACATTATCCTGCAAAACAAAGTAATTGACCCCCACAGCCATCAGCCGGCCTGTTTTATCCACATACTGGTTGGACCCCAGGATAAATTCCGCCTTTACGAATTTGCCTATATTGCGGGCGAGAAATCCCGGTATATACTCCGCATTGGCAAGCGGAGGAGGTCCCTCACGCACCATTGTTTCCTGGCTGGGAAGGCCCAACGGCGGTACTACCGGCAATCCAGCCATACCTGTCATACCCGCCATCGGCTGGAAGGGCTTCATAGGCATCTGGGGCTGCGGCGGGGTCTGGGGCTGCGAGGGCTGGCTTGGTTCTCCAAATGACATGTATGGATTATTTTGCGTCTGATTCATTAAGTCCATATTCATATATATACACCACCTTTTTATGTTTGTGCGTATAAAGCGGTCGGATTATAGAAACAATGGTCTCCGACTCGCGTATACCAGTAACCTGTTTGATTGTAGGGGAAGAAATTGGGGCATGTGGGAATAAAGGGGTTCATATACCACAGTGTTTCTGCCGTGATACCGCCGCCTATGCCGCCGTTGATCGCCCAGTCAGCCACTTCCAGATCCTCTGGACGGGGCGTCATCGACCAGACGTTCTGCACATTCTGCTGGCCGCCTATTACCGATTTGTAGCAGGAGTATTGGCACGCCTGCTGAATTACACTTCGCAGATCGCCTTGATTTAAACGTTGGTATTCCCCGTACGCCACCCTCACCCGGTTCATAACGGATGTTCCGACTGCCCGCATTCCGTGCGTTCCTTCACCTTCGGCTTCGCATCGGATGAGCCTGGCAAAGAGTTCTCTCGTACCCATAAAATCACCTCTATAATAAATATTCATGGCGCTATGAAATGGTTACAGATGTCGCGTTTGGAAATGTATGTATTTTAAATTATCGATATGAAAGCCAAATATTAATCAACATAATTTAATCATACAGGGAAAAAATAATAAAAAAGGGAGGTGATTATGATTCTAAAAAAAATATCGGTTATTTTATTAATCCTTTTGTTAATATGCAGCAGTACGCTTACGGCCTATGCGGCCGGCACGACGTACACGGTGGTGCGTGGAGATTCGATGTGGAAGATCGCCGTAAAATATCAGATCGGATTGGATGAACTGAAAGCAGCCAATCCGCAGATTAAAAACGCAGCCATGATCTATGTAGGCCAAAAGATCTATATTCCGGAAGCCTCGCCATTAAAATCCTTGGAAGACCAGGTTATAACGCTTGTGAACAAGGAGCGCGCGGCAAGAGGGCTTGCGGCGCTGAAGACGAACTGGGAGCTGTCCCGCGTAGCACGGCTTAAGTCACAGGACATGATCGATAAAAACTATTTCAGCCATACTTCTCCGACATACGGTTCTCCGTTTTCGATGATGCAGAAATTCGGGCTCAGGTTCTCGGCCGGAGGGGAAAACATCGCATACGGGCAGAGAACGCCGCAGGAGGTAATGAATGCCTGGATGAATTCTCCCGGACACAGGGCCAATATACTGTCTTCGGCATATACCCATATCGGAGTCGGCGCAGCGAAAAAATCCAACGGTACGCTGTATTGGACGCAGTTATTCATGAAACCATACTAAATCCCAAATAAAACAGAAGCAGGAAGGTTTGCTGCCCCACTGCTTCTTTTTTAAACCGCTTAAAACGGTTTATTATATATTTTAAATGAAGTATTTTATGCGGGGTATCATATAGTCAATTTCAAATCGGATTTTCTTAAGCCAAAAAATATTTGACAAAAGGCGCATATCTTTGTATACTGTGCATAAAGTATATATACAGTATGCCTGGGATGGACGAATGGATATTATTATCAGCAATGCCAGCGATAAACCGATCTACGAGCAGATCACGTCGCAGGTAAAGAACATGATTATAAACGGAATGCTGCAGGAAGGAGACGCTTTGCCCTCCATGCGGCTTTTGGCGAAGGAACTGCGCATCAGCGTCATCACCACAAAGCGGGCCTATGAGGATCTGGAGAGGGACGGATTTATAGAGACCGTCGCAGGTAAAGGAAGCTTTGTCGCGGGCAAAAATGTTGAGTTTATAAAAGAAGAGCAGCTGCGCATAGCAGAGGAGTATCTGCAAAAAGCCGTTCATGTGGCGAAAAGCGGAGGCATCTCTCTTGATGAGCTTGTGGAGATCATAACATTGCTTTACAGGGAGGACATATAATGGAGCATGTACTGCAGGTCAAAAATCTGACGAAACACTACAGCGAATTTACGCTCGACCATGTGGATTTCTCTTTGCCAAAGGGAAGCATTATGGGCTTTATCGGAGAAAACGGAGCCGGAAAGACGACTACGATAAAACTGTTACTGAATCTTATCAAAAGAGATGCCGGGGAAATAAACGTTTTCGGTTTGGACAATACGCGATGCGACAGGCAGATAAAGGAGCAGCTTGGCGTTGTATTGGACGGCAGTTATTTTCACGATAATTTAAAACCATACGACATATCCCGCATTATGCGCAATATATTTGCCGGGTGGGACAATGATGCTTTTGCAGGATATATCAAAAAATTCAAATTGCCGCAGGACAAAAGGATAAAAGAATACTCAAAGGGGATGAAAGCCAAGCTTTCCATCGCCGCCGCCCTGGCCCACCGCCCAAAGCTTCTCATTTTGGATGAGGCGACAGGCGGGCTTGATCCGGTCGTGAGAAACGAGATACTGGATATTTTTATGGAGTTCATTCAGGACGAGGAGCATTCCGTGCTGATGTCCACCCACATAACGAGCGACCTCGAAAGGATCGCCGATTATATTACGTTCATTCACGAAGGTAAAATGATATTCAGCAGTTCAAAAGATGAGCTGATTTACGACTACGGCCTGCTGCGCTGCGGGGCAGAGGACTTTAAAAATATTTCTCCGTCCGATATCGCAGGATACCGCAAAGGGCAATTCGGTTATGAAATACTGATCCGCGGCAAGGCGAAAATGCTTCAGAAATACAGGCGGCATACCATAGATGCGGCGAGCATAGAAGACATTATGCTTTTTCATATAAGGAGTGACGATCGATGAAGGGACTGATACTGAAGGATCTTATCAATTTGCGCAGATACGGCCGTTCCATATTTCTGTTTATAGCGGTGTTTGCCCTGTTTGGCCTGATGAGTAAAAACTGGGATTTCCTGGAGGGAATCATCATATTGATGTTTACCATGATGACGGTTACAACGTTTTCCTATGACGATATCGCAAAATGGGATATCTATGCGCTTTCCCTGCCCGTATCTAGAAGGCAAATCGTGAGGAGCAAATACCTGCTTGCGATACTTTTATCGCTCGCGGGCATCCTGCTGTCGCTGGCTGTAAATTCCATACTGGCTTTGGTCAAAGATATCAATATTGTTGACAAACTGCTGACGGCATACATTATTTTCGCTGTTGCAACTGTTTTTACATGCATTCTCCTTCCGTTGATTTATAAATTCGGCGTGGAGAAATCGCGTATTTTCCTGATCGCCATATTCGCCGCTCCGACGGCTGCGGTCCTCGTTTTGAGCAACATGGGAATTCCCATGCCGCAAAAGGATTTTTGGATGCTTCTCTTGAACCTGTCACCGGCTATTTTGGTTATATTGCTGTGCGCGTCGTATGCAATATCCAACGCGCTGTTTTCCGGGAAAGATCTCTAAAAGAGGAGAGCAAGGCGCTTTTTAAAGCCGGGTTTCGTTTGATCCGGCCGGTAAACACCCCTTACCGGCGACTTTCCCATTGCGGTGTCACAAAAACATATTTCACGATTTTAGAGTACAAGGACTCTTTTAGGGAAGCACTGAAAAACTCTCTTTTCGTCATTCTCCAGCGAAGCGAAGAATCTTAAAAAATGGCCTTATTACAAAGATTCTTCAGTCGCTGCGCTCCCTTAAGAATGACATGATGGCGTATTCCTTAGTTTTTAAGCTGCCAAAATAAAAACACGGCCTCCTGGCACATACTATTATCGGATTAGCTTGAAGGGCGTGTTTTTTTGCAGTCAGGTCATAGACAAAGAAAAGAGTCAAAGCGCGGGTCCTCGCACGGGCGGATAGCGGCGACGCCGGTAATTAGAGGTCTTATTTTCCTTTTCGTATTGCTTATTGTGCTGTATACAGCCGGCTGCGCGCAGATCCGCGAAAAAGAGGAACCCGAAATAGCCGGGATCATAGAACTAAAGAAGTCCGTCGATTCATTCGATTATGCCGCGAGCCAGTGGCCTGCGGATTCACGGCTGATCTGCGGAAGCGCACCGTATCCGTCCGCAAGTGTTTTGGATTGCAAAATAATAAAAGCGGATGAAAATTGCTGCGTGCGCTTTGCAAATGTAAGCATGCAGGAGTTTATAAGCTGGCTTGCCGGTTTTGCCGGGGCCAGATGGCACCTGGCGGAGACCGGAGCCGTAAAGGGTGCGAGGAAACTAAATATCGCATACAAGGACAACATACTGCAGCTCGACTTTGAGAAAAGCGGCGGGGAGGGAGATTGGCCGGATGAGTTGCCTTTGGAGCTTTGCGCCGCCGTTCCCTATTTTCGCTTTGGAAGTTTTGAACAGCTTTTTGCGAGGCAAATCGAAAACTGCAAGCAGGCCTATGTTTGCGTATATAAGCAGGTCGACGAGGGTTCGGTGCTGAAATACGAAAATACGCTGCTGGAAAACGGTTTCACATATAAATTGAACAGCAATCAAAGACGCTATTTTGAAAAGGGGCGGTTTTTCGTAGCGCCAAATCTAAAGGAAACGAATAATTCCTATTCTGTCCTGATCGGTGAATACAAGCAGGCTGCGCAGGCCTGGCCGGATGGGCTTTCGGAAGAACTGAGAAACAATCTGCCGGCTGCCGGATGTGCTTGCACGGTCGCAAAACAGGGGAACGCCGTCCGTCTCGCTTTTAATGAAATGCATTTGGACGATGCCGCCTGCTGGTTCGGCGCTCTTTTAAATGACGGCTGGGAATTTTCCGACAGCGAAACCATGCTGAACAAAGAGACGGGATTATTCA
>Ga0366776_1028_pt1 | contig 19689 bp, 22 predicted proteins | sample BONcelN113001D11_FD_207070 | JGI IMG/M metagenome (GOLD analysis project Ga0366776, IMG submission 207070) | Enriched cells from coal bed in the Powder River Basin, Montana, United States - BONCAT cells N11 rep2 HSBNCT.N11.300.1.D11 ...
TGGAGGGCGCGCCGCGCCGCCGCCAGCGGCTCCGTTGCTGCCGGACGGAGGCGAGCACCAAGCTCCGAAAGCATCCGGGCATCCACCCGGTCGGTCTTGCCAATGACTCACATGGCCCGGGCGAAGTCACGGGCCTGCCGTGGGTTTACGCAGCTGAATAGAACATTCGCCGTCTCCAACGCCTCGCGAAGGACACGGTCGTAGCCTCCGCTCGCCTCGAAGATCACCCAGGCGCCTTCCTTGATACACACTTTGGCGAAACTGCGTGCTGCTCCGGGCGTGTTGTCGATTCGGCGAGCACCGGCAACGGGGTGGTGGATGTCTAGCCAATCCTTGGCGATATCCACACCAATGAAGAGTTCCTGCATCATGCTCCTGCCCCTGTCCTGCGGGGTCTGGCAAGCAGCCCCAATCAACTGTTCAGGATGACAATCGATGAGCAGATGGCTTCCAGTCCGGGAAAGGGCTCTGTTGTCCCTGGAGGACCGCGGAATGCCACCCGCCACCCTCAAAATACCTGAACCGTCTTAGACAGGAGGCCCCATCATCTGAGGGAGTGAGGTCATTATGACGAAGCAAGCATTACCCAAATAAGCCCCTGAAGACCGGAACGAGCTGTTCACGGCGACGGTGGCATCGGTCGCATAGAACCGTCCCTGAACCATCAGGGCTTTCGAATATACAACTCTGCCTCGACTATCTTGTCCGAGCGAACCTGTCCCAAGTGGTTCGTTTCGGAGCTTTATACCAAGTCCTGCGGAGTACAACTCATGCGGTGATTCCCGCTGGGCCGGATGGTGTGATTCATCGGAGGGACCACAGCGACGAGGTCCGCCATGGCCGCTCCGGTTCCGCTGCGCAGCGATTACGATGCCGCCGCTTTGCGCCGGCTTGCCCGTTCCTCTCACGATCCCGGCCAAGTCCGCCGGCTGCTCGCCCTGGCGGCGATCTACGAGGGAGAGCCGCGCTCAGCCGCGGCGCAGATGGGCGGGGTCAGCTTGCAGACCGTGCGCGACTGGGTGCTGCGCTTCAATGAGGCGGGGCCGCCGGGTCTGCTGACCAGCAAGGCTCCCGGCCCGCAGCCACGCTTGACCGAGCATCGCCGGACGGCAATGCTCCAGGTTGTCCAGGCGGGGCCGATCCCGGCGGTGCACGGGGTGGTGCGCTGGCGGATCGCCGATCTGCTGCACTGGTTGTGGGAGGAGTTCCGCGTCTCGGTGTCGAAGCAGACGCTGAGCCGGGAACTGCGCGCTCTGGGCTTGCGCAAGCTCTCGGCCCGTCCCCGCCACCACGCCAAGGATCCCGACGCCGCCGAGGCGTTCAAAAAAACTTCCCCGCCGAGCTGGCGCAGATCGCGGCGCACGAGGCTGCCGGCAAGTCCATAGAGCTCTGGTGGCAGGACGAGGCCCGCATCGGCCAGAAGAACAAGATCACCCGCCGCTGGGCACGCCGCGGCAGCCGGCCGGCGGCGCCACACGATCAACGTACGCGCTCGGCCTATCTGTTCGGCGCGATCTGTCCGGCCCAGGGCAAGGGCGCGGCTCTGGTGCTGCCGCGCTGCACGAGCAAGGCGATGGCGCTGCACTTGGAGGAGATCGCGCGCGCCGTAGCCCCCGGCGCGCATGCCGTCGTGCTGCTCGATCAGGCCGGCTGGCACACCTCGGCCAAGCTGCCGATCCCCGCCAACATCACCCTGCTGCCGTTGCTGCCAAAGTCACCCGAGCTGAACCCGGTGGAGAACATCTGGCAGTACATGCGCGACAACTGGATCTCCAACCGGGTCTTCGCCTCCTACCAGGACATCCTCGATCACTGCTGCTTCGCCTGGAACACCCTCGTCGAGCAGCCCTGGACCATCATGTCCATTGGGCTGCGCGATTGGGCTCATCGGTCATGATCTGCGAGACTTGGTATAAGAGCGCCTAACAGAACCATCTCTGGACGAAACGCCAGCAGATGAGGCTGGCGGCGATGTGGTGGAAAGCGGTGAAGATGTCGGCGCGCCGTTCGTAGCGGACGGCGATGCGACGGAAACGGGCAAACCAAGCGAGTGTCCGCTCGACCACCCATCGGTGTCGGCCAAGGCGCTCGCTGCTCTCGATGCCACGCCGGGCGATGCGTGGAACGATCCCCCGCCGGCGTAGCGCCTGCCGGCAGTGGGCGAAGTCGTAGCCCTTGTCGGCGTGCAGTTTGGCTGGTCGACGCCGTGGCCGTCCCGCACACTGGCGGATTGCCGGCACGGCATCGACCAACGCCTCCAGGAACTTGCTGTCATGCCGGTTGGCCGGCGAAATCCTCAAGGCGAGGGGGATGCCATTGGCATCGACGAGGATGTGGCGCTTGGAGCCCGGTTTGCCGCGGTCCGTTGGGTTCGGCCCGGTCTCTTCGCCCCCCTTTTTGCTGGAACGCTGGCGCTGTCCACCGCCGCGCGATCCCAGTTGATGGCGTTGGCGTAGCCAAGCCGATCAAGCAGCACGCGGTGCAGCCGCTCCCAGACGCCGGCTTGCTGCCATTCGTGCAGCCGGCGCCAACAGGTCATGCCCGAGCCGCACCCCATCTCCACCGGCAGCAACTCCCAGGGAATGCCCGAACGCAACACGAACAGGATACCGGTTAGCGCAGCGCGGTTGTCCAGCCGAGGCCGCCCGCCCTTCGGCCTGGGCGGCTCCGGTGGGAGCAACGGTTCAATCAGCGCCCAAAGGGCGTCGGATACGAGAGGGGAAGCCATACCCCTCTCAACAGCCCAAATGCCGTTTTGTTAAGATGCTCTAATCGCCCGAGGCCTGGGGCTGTTGGATGGCATCGGGGTGGAAGTCTTTGGCAAAGACTGGATGGATCCCGATTTCATCCTTGATCAGGGGATCGAGAATGCCAGCGCGGCGGCCGATTTCGCGCGTCATTTCAAAGAGTTCGTTGAGTCGGCGCTGGATGTCCTGCAAAAGGACGCCTTCGTCTTGGCCATCGACGACATCGACACCCGGTTCGAACGGGCCTGGCCGGTGCTGGAGGCAATCCGTAAATATCTAACCACTCCGCAACTGCGCATTCTCCTGTCCGGGGACATGAATTTGTTCTCCTTCCTCGTGCGCCGCCAGCAGTGGGAGCAGATCGGCGAACCGCTTCTCAAACCGGAACAATGGCTGCACGAAAAGATGAAGGATGACCGGCAGTCCCTAATGCCGGGGATGTCGGCCATGATAGACCAGCTGCAGGAGCAGTATCTCACCAAGGTTCTGCCCACTGAAATCCGTATCGAGCTGCGTCCTCTGGCAGATCATGTCGACCTTGGCAAAGAAGTGACTTTCCAGGTTGATAACAAAGAGAATAGACCACTACTAGACAGCTTCACCACCTATGCGGCTGAAATGTTCGGTTACCGTGCCGCGAGCGACGTACAAAATTTCCGCTCGGTCTTCCTGCGCCAAGCACTGCGCACCACAATTCAGGCATTGCGCGGCGGCAGAGAGGTGATTGCCAGCACCGGAAGCGCCTCCCCGCCCAACCCGGAGGCGCGTTCGCAGGCGATCGATGCCTTGCGTCACGTCGCATGGACGGCAATGTTCAAGCTTGGGCTTCGGCCCGATGACACCCAGGAAAGAGAGCCGCGCCGCCTGTTGCCGACCCTGATCAACTGGTTTAGCGAAAGAAATGACTGGAAGACGTTGCCGCGCTTGTCTCCGGAGTTTGCTGACGGAGAAGTCAATCTGTCCGTATTGGCGGTCAGTGCGTCCGTCTTGGACGGGTTCCGCCGAGATCCGGGGGCAATGTTCGAATACATGTTGAAGATCGCTCAGATCCGCGACATCGTCGACATGGGGCAGTCCAGCAATGGCCAGGAACTAGTTGGGCACGCCAATCTGACCATCCAGGAAAGCTGTCTTCACACCGTCGCCCGCATTGGCGCCTGGTCGATGGTGGGAAACGGCCGCAACCTGCTCCGCCGCGTTAACATGCTGGCCCTGCCGGTGTTAGCTGGTAGAATCCGGAATTACAACGCGCCTCTGTTAGAACTCTATGGTGTTCGCTATCCAAAGCAACCCAGTGCCAAGGCCGCTGAGAGATTTGCAATGTTCAATCCTGAGTGGGTGTCGACACTTTGGGATGAGCGGATAAAGGATCTTGCCAAACCTATCAGGAGCTTCCAGGCTGTTACGTCTAGCGCCATCAAGAAGGGTGAAAATAACGTAAAGTACTTGCGCAATTTTTTCAACTCAGTTGAAAGCTTGTCTGATAGTATCAGCGACTCGCCAGCTCGCGATGTACTCGCCCTGTGCTCCTATACGGTTCTAAGTGGCCAAGGTTTTGCCAACGGTGCCATTTCCTTTACGCGCCTAATTGCAGTGATAGCCGACCTGATGCAACCTAGGTCAGCCATTGGGAGTGGCCTTGAGGAAGTCAAAAGCCATGTGCGTGCGATTCTTCTGGAGGCGACGGATGAGTCCAGCTATCCGGTGCCGGCGGATGGCGGAGAGGACGAGGAGAGTTTCATCAACGAGGATCAAAGTGTTGGTGAGGACCGGCGCTCCGGCGTGGATGAATATTTGGTTTCGGCTTTGGCAGCTTGGTTGATTGAGCACAAGATATTCGAGGTTTCCGTATCGCCCCTCGCGCTCGATCGCATTTGGGCGCGCTTTGTTTCCGCTTGCAAGAGCATTGATCAGAAACATCAGAGGCATTTGGAGACGCGTTATCTTGGACTCATCCTACACCGCTATACTGTAGCATTTTTGCATGCGGCCGGTGTTGAGCTACGCCGCACCAAGGGGGGGGCTCTCGAGAAGGCCTTCCGCAACAATCCAGTCACTAGTTCAGCGGTATTTAATGCGTTCCTCGAGCAGTTCGCGGCTGACGAGAAAGCACGCTCGGGGGCAGGTACAACGGACGAAACTGAGGATTCGGTTGCTGAAGCACCTCCTCAGCCTCAACAAATCGATTCGCGGGAAGGTGCCACTGCTGCCGGTGGCACCGCAAAAGCATCCGCCGAAACGCCGGCGGACCGGCTGTTCAAGCTCATTTTTTCCTGCCCGCTCTGGGGGTTCTTCCTTCTTCCCAAGGATGACGGCAGCATAGAGGAGGTTGTTTATAAAAAGTACATAGAGGTGCTTGGATATCTGAAAAAACCGGAGCATCAGGCCGGACTGGGCGATCCTGGCAAGCTTTTCATCGCTAAATATAAGATGCCGGATGGTGATTCAAAGGAGACTTGCCTGTCTGTGCTTATAAACTCAATCCCAATTTCGGATCAGAACCCGAACGGCAAGCCGGAGCAGGGGCTTCGCTCACTGCCTGGTGCCGTACTGTCACAGCCTACGGTGCCGTCTAAAGCTAGCCGTTCTAACAGGCTGCGGAAAAAGGCTATGCCCGTCCTGCCGGTCGTGATTCTCTCCGTTTGAAGAGAATGCGGCCGACGAGGGGACGATGCGTGGATCGGATGAACGCAGCGAAGGTCTTTTCAGCTACGTAAGCTGCGAGGCTCGGGTTCCGGCCGATCATCCGCTTCGGCCGATCCGGGCCATCGTGGACGAGGCGCTGGAGGTGATGTCGCCGGCGTTCGAGGGGCTGTACTCCAAGATCGGGCGGCCGTCGATCCCGCCGGAGAAGCTGCTGCGGGCTTTGCTGCTCCAAGCCTTTTACTCAGTGCGCTCGGAACGCCAGTTGATGGAGCAGCTCGACTACAACCTGCTGTTCCGCTGGTTCGTCGGCCTGTCCATGGACGCCCCGGTGTGGGACGTGACGGTGTTCACCAAGAACCGCGAGCGCCTGCTGGCCGGAGATGTGGCGGCCAAGTTCCTGGCCACCGTGCTGGGTCAGCCGAAGGTCAAGGCGCTGCTGTCGGACGAGCACTTCTCGGTGGATGGAACGCTGATCGAAGCCTGGGCGTCGGTGAAGAGCTTCCGGCCCAAAGATGGCAGCGGCGAGCCGCCGGGGCCGGGACGCAACGGCGACCGCGACTTCCATGGTGAGAAGCGGTCCAACGAGACCCATGCCTCGACCAGCGATCCCGAGGCGCGGCTGTACCGCAAGGGCAACGGGCAGCCGGCGAAGCTGGCCTTCATGGGCCACGCCCTGATGGAGAACCGGAACGCCCTGGTGGTGGATGTTCGGCTGACGGCAGCCACCGGCTTGGCCGAACGCGAGGCGGCGGTATCCATGGTCGAGGCCATTCCCGGCCGCCACCGCATCACAGTGGGCGCCGACAAGGCTTACGACACCAAGGATTTCGTGGCGAACATGCGCGAGTTGGGCGCCGCTCCGCATGTCGCGCAGAACACGCGCAATCGCCGCTCGGCGATCGACGGCCGGACCACCCGCCACCCTGGCTATGCCGTGTCCTTGCGCATCCGCAAACGGATTGAGGAGCTGTTCGGCTGGATCAAGGGAGCTGGCTTGCGCAAAACGCGTCATCGCGGCACGGCCCGCGTCGGTTGGATGTTCACCCTGACCGCTACCGCCTACAACCTGATCCGCCTGCCAAAGCTGCTGGCGGCGGCATAATGACGCCCGGAGTCCGCCTGAACGGCGGCTCCGAGCGTCTCGGAGCGCGAAAAGGCGCTCCATTCTGACAAAAACGGGCGGTGGAAACGCCATTTCCAAGCCTCAGCAGAGGCAAAAAGCCGAAATATGTTCGTTTTTCCGCGACCTGCTAAACGCCCGGCAAACACACCGTCGGAGGATACGGCGCCGCCAGAGGATGGGAAGCCGCCGGAAGATGGGAGCAAAGGCTGAACCGAAGGGACGAACTGACTGATGGGAAACCTCATCTACCGGCGTGTGTTCGCGGATCCCGCTGCGCTTCGCCTGATGCTGGCGGGGCGCAAGCCGGACGTCGACGACATCAAGCGGCGCGTCTTCGTTATGGAGCGGCAATCCGACCATCGCCGGCCGGACCACTTCTATAAAGGCTATTTGGAGCACCGCGTCGGCAAAGCCCGGAACTTTGTTGACCTGATTAACGTGACCTTGGGGGGCATCGGCGACCATCATTTGGAATGGACCCGCGGCCGTGCCGCAGTCAAGTTGCAGGAGTTCGAGCATTGGCAACATGGCCTGCCGTTCTTCTCCCCCTTGGCCGTGGCTGTGCATTGGCTGCGACGCCATCTGCCGGAAAGTGCCCGTTCCACCGTTGCCGCACGACGCCGGGAACTTGAAGCCAGTCTGCTTTATTCGGCGTTGCTCTCACCCGTGCTGCCTGGGCCTGAGGAGTTAATTCGGCGCGATGGTCTCAACGAGATGCATATGCACCTCACAGGCTCAACCGAACTTGATATTGTGTGGATCGATGCTGTCCAGCGCCCCGAAGTGTATCGCGACGAGTTGGAAAAGGCCTTCGCTTCCGCTCATATGTTCAAAGAACTCTACGACCAGATTGATCTCGGGCTGGATGCAGCGGAGATCCATTACCGGCTAGCCGTCGCCCGCAATGTGCGCTGGAGCATCACCCGCCGGCTGCTCGGGCGATCACTCGCCAAGGTGCAGTTCGAAGGTGGCCGGACGGAAGAGCTGACCTCCTCACGTAGCTACCACCGTGCCCGTCATCGGGTAGAAGGGCTTCGGCCGGACAACGAATTAACGGACTGGTCATCCAACTCGGAGACGCTCAACGCCTGCTTGACCACCACACTGATTCCGCCGCCAGGCTTTAGCATAGCCTGCCATCCGGTGGAGGGGCTTTACTCTGAGAACGAACTGGCCGGCGTCACACCCCTCCACAAAGAGGCGCTATGGCTGTGGCACTGTTTTGACGCGCTGGAGCAGCTTCCCGCGGATGATGCCGAGGACATTGCTCTTGGGCTATATTTCAGTTTTCTGACTCTCACCTTGGTTGCTCGCCTGACCGTACAACAGGTTGACGAGTTTGGATTTGATCAGTTCCAAAAATACACCTTGGCCGGTGCTCGAGAACCGGTGGAGGCGCATTATGCCGCACGGTTCCGCCAACTTGGGGTCAGTAACGACGGCGACCACGACCATCTGGAAGGACGGTTTTCACCCAAAGAGACAGTTGGCAAGAACGCTGACCTGCTAGAAAGCATCGTACACGGCTATCTCGACTACCGCGGCTGCGGGCGCGCCAAACTTTTCCGCGCAATGGCCAGCATCGTGCCGGCATGCCTGACCGGCGGTTCCTGTTCCTGCAGACATGGCCGGATCCCAAGGATGAAGTTGGGCTTGGTAGCGCATTTCATTAAGAAGGAGGATAAGCCGCTCGATAAAGTTCGGCGTTGGTCACATGCCTGTCGGCATCAGGAATTGCGAACGGATCTGGAGACGCGTGGACATGCCTTTCTCGGTCTGATGCAGCGCTCGCCGGCTGCGCGTCACTTCATTACCGGCATTGATGCCGCTGCCAACGAGCTGCACGCTCCACCCGAGACGTTTGCTCCGCTCTTTCGTATGGTACGCCGGGCACGGCTTCCACATGCCTCCTACCATGCGGGCGAAGACTTTCGCCATCTTGTATCGGGCATACGCGCGGTAGTTGAGGCGGTTGAATTCCTTGACCTGCGCAATGGAGACCGTGTCGGCCACGCCACAGCCCTTGGGATTGATCCCGCCTTGTGGTTGGAAGAGATCGGCCCTCGTTTGATGCTGAAGGTTGAAGACGCGCTTGATGATGCAGTCTTTGCCTACCATAGGTTGTCAAAATCGGCCGCTCATATAGAGGCAGCTCTGCGGCTTGAGGCACTGATCGGCGAATTACAGCTACGCATCTATCGCCGCCACGTGCCCATACCGCTGCTTGTCGAGGAGTGGCGCATGCGCACGCTCGATGCCCGACTCGCGACGATGCCGGAGGTCACTCTCATTACTCGGGGCGAGGTTGATGATGCTGCAAAGATGGCGCAACAGGCGCCTGCTGCATTTGATCGGCTATGCCGCGCCACTCTGAGCCGTGGTCGTCGCGCCGAGATAACTGCTCTGAAGGAAGCCTTCGTTCGTGCGCCGCAGGCATTTCGCCTTTTCCAAGAAAGGCATCTTCTTGAAACGCGTCGGCGCGGGGCTGAAATCATCGAGGTTCGCATATCGGACTATGATGAGCGTGCGCTTCATGCCCTGCAGATGGATGCGATTTCGCTGCTGAACAGCCGCAACGTGATCATCGAAACCTTGCCAACCAGCAATGTGCGGATCAGTTATTATGACTCTTACAAACAGCACCACCTGTTTCGCTGGCTTGGTGTTGCGCAGCGCCCGTCCCTTCCCGATACGGTGGTGCCAACCGTGTGCGTGGGTAGCGACGACACCGGCATATTCTCGACCAGCCTGCGCAACGAATATGCGCATATCTACTTGACGCTCGTCGACTCCTTTGGCCTGTCGGCCGACCAAGCGATGACATACCTAGAACAGCTGAACCGCAATGGGCGTGTCTACCGTTTCCATGAAAGCATGCCTGCGGCAAATATCTGAGCGGTAAGATCTGTCCAATTGATCTGGTTCGCCAAAGGTATTTACACCTATGAGATCCTCCAGGCAGAAGCTGGGCAGGCGAAGCAAAGTTCCTCTGGAGGCGGCAGGGCCGCAAGAGCTATTGAACATCTAGGTTAAAGGGGAACCCCCCCGCAGGGGCGAAAGAATCCAATGTGATGGACGCATGACCGCCTATCTCCAGCTTCAGGCCGCGACCGAGAATCGCTGGCGTGCCATCATTCTGTTCGGCCGCAACACCGCCTCTTTCAAGTTTGCGCTGGGCGAGGCGCTGTTGACGCTGGGGCGCAGCGCCGACGACCTGCTGCGCCTGGATGAGTTGGCTCTGCCCTACGCCAAAGCCATCGCCCGGCATCTGACTGCCGCACCCAAGCAGATTACCGTACCCCTCCGCCGAGTGCCGCCTTGTGACGGCCCTGGGAAGCTGAATCATGGGGCCTGTCCCTATGGCTATCCCTATGGCAGTCCCTATGACTATCCAACGCGTCGAGGTGATTACGGGTCTGGAGAAGCGGCGGCAGTTCACTGACGAGGAGAAGCTGCGGCTGGTCGAGGAAGCGTTCCAGCCCAGCGTCAAAGCGACTGAGGTTGCCCGACGCCAAGGCGTGGACGTCAGTCTGCTGTACCGCTGGCGCCGCCAGTTCTTCGGTCCGCAACCCCGGCTGCCGGCCTTCATGCCGATCACCGTCGCCACCGATGAGCCGTCGCCGGAGGACGCACCGGAACCGCCCCCAGCCTCCTGCACTCCGCCCGCCGGCATCATTGAGGTTGAGTTCGCGACCGCCCGTCTGCGGATTACCGGCTCGGTCGATCCGGCTCTGGTCGGAACGGTGATCGCCGCGCTGTCGGGGCGGTCAGCATGATCCCGGTGCCGTCAGGCGTGCGGGTCTGGCTGGCCGGCGGGGTCACCGACATGCGTTGTGGGATGAACTCGCTGGCGCTGAAGGTCCAGGAAGGGCTTGGCCGCGACCCTCATGCCGGCGATCTATACGTTTTCCGTGGGCGTCGCGGCGACATGGTGAAGTGCCTGTGGCACGATGGGCTCGGCATGTCGCTTTACGCCAAGAGGCTTGAGCGAGGCCGGTTCATCTGGCCCAGCCCGGCTGACGGAGCCGTGGCCATTTCCGCCTCTCAGCTCGCTTATCTGCTCGACGCGATCGACTGGCGCAATCCCCAGCAAACCTGGAGGCCACGCTCGGCCGGATAGGCTGCGGCACAGTGAATCAGCCCACGGCCATTGGGGAGGAAAAGCGAGGATCGATGCGGGTTTCAGAGTACAATCCGACCCTATGGACGCCCTGCCCGACACCATCGACGCCCTGCGCGCTGCGCTGATCGAAGCGCGCGGCCGGGCTGCGGTGGCCGAGGCGGACGCCGCCCAGGCGCGAGCCGAACGTTCCGGCGATCAGGCGCTGATTGCCAACCTGAAGCTCCAGATCGAGAAGCTCCAGCGCGACCTCTACGGCCGGCGCTGCGAGCGGACATCCCGGCTTCTTGACCAGCTTGAACTCCAATTGGAGGAGGCGGAAGCCTCCGCCAGTGAGGACGATCTGGCGGCGGAGCAGGCCAGCAAGGTGAGCGGGCAAGTTGGCCCCGCCCGCAAGGTGCCGACGAGAAAGCCGTTCCCGGCCCACCTGCCGCGCGAGCGCGTCATCATTCCGGCGCCGACGGTGTGTCCGTGCTGCGGATCTAACCGGCTGTGCAAGTTGGGGGAGAGCATCACCGAGACGGCCGAGCGCATCCCAGCACGCTGGAAAATCATCCAGACGGTGCGTGAGAAATTCTCCTGCCGGGACTGCGAGACGATCAGCCAGCCGCCGGCGCCGTTCCACACCACGCCGCGCGGTTGGGCGGGGCCGAACCTGCTGGCCACGCTGCTGTTCGAGAAGTTTGGCCAGCATCAACCGCTGAACCGGCAGTGCGAACGCTTCGCCAGGGAAGGCATGGAAATCAGCCTGTCCACCGCGGCCGACAAGGTGGGGGCGGCGTGCGGGGTGCTGAAGCCGCTGATCGACCGGCTCGACGCGCATGTGCTGGCGGCGGACCGTCTGCACGGCGACGACACGACCGTGCCGGTTCTGGCCAAGGGCAAGACCGACACCGGCCGCATCTGGGTCTATGTGCGCGATGACCGGCCGTTTGGCGGCGAGGCAGCGCCGGCGGCGTTGTTCCGTTACTCCCGCGATCGTGGCGGCGGGCATCCCGAGGCACATCTGGCCGGGTGGGCTGGGGTGCTGCAGGCCGACGCCTATGCCGGGTACAACCGCCTCTACGATGCGAGCCGCCAGCCGCAGCCCGCGGCCGAGGCCCTGTGCTGGGCGCACGCCCGCCGGAAGTTCTTCGAGTTGGCCGACATCGCCGCCAACAAGCGACGCGGCAAGGCAGCGCCGCCGATCTCCCCGCTGGCTTTGGAGGCGGTGCGGCGCATCGACCCGCTGTTCGACATCGAGCGCGAGGCGCTGGGGCGTTCGGCGGCAGACCGCTTGGCGCTGCGTGCCGAGCGATCCAAGCCTCTGCTTGACGAGCTGGAGGGTTGGATGCGGGCAGCACGGGCTGAGATGTCGAAGCACGCCCCAGTGGCCAAGGCGATGGACTACATGCTGATCCGCTGGGACGGCTTCACCTGCTTTCTCCGCGACGGCCGGGTCTGCCTGACGAACAATTCCGCCGAACGGGCGTTGCGCGGCATCGCCCTGGGCAGACGGGCATGGCTATTCTGCGGCTCGGACCGAGGCGGGCAGCGCGCGGCCGCCATGTACAGCCTGATCGTGACCGCCAAGATGAACGACATCGATCCGCAGGCCTGGCTGGCTGATGTGCTGGCGCGCATCAACGACATGCCCCAAACACGCCTGCGCGAACTCCTGCCCTGGGAATGGAAGCGGCTGCATCAGACGACCACTGCGGCTTGAGCACACATATGGCCAGGACCCGCACCCTCAGGACAGCGACCTGACCGGCCGCCGTGCAGCCGCGTCACTCACCGGATGGATACAGCTGACCCGCCCCGTGCGGGGCTTCAAGACCCTGAAGACGGCCTACGCAACGATCAAGGGCTTTGAGGTGATGCGGGCGCTCCGCAAAGGCCAAGGCCGTCCAGCTTCAACATCACCCGCGACATGCGGGGCGAGGCGCGCCTCGTCGAACGCGCCTTCAACCTTGGACCCTGTGTGCTCGCCGAGGCCGTCCAGTTCATCAGCCAGCAACTCGAACTTCAGGCGGCGCAGCATCGGCGGTGATGTCCGTAACCATCATCTCGCGCCTGCCGGCAAACTTTGCAACAGAGCCAAATCGATTGTCGGTCTTGAAATTCGGTTGAACAGCGCTTCACTCCCTGGCGTGATCTTGCGGCTGCGCACCACCGTCGTCGTCCCAGCCACGAAGCCGGGCGCCACGTTCCAGCCGGCGTTGCCGCTCATCGGCAATGCTCACGGCAACCGGGAGCGCCGAAGCGGTCTGAATGAACATCTTCCCGCGCAGAAAATGGACCGACGATGAGCGCTTGCTTAGTTGGGTGGCTTGCATAACGGCTTCTCCTCTCTGGTACGGTCCAATAAGACCTGAACTGACTGCACCGCTCTTGTGTGTTCCTCGCCGTAACAGTCATCCCGGTATGAGGGTGAAGGCACCCGACCGGTCCTACCCCGGTTTCACGTGCCCTGCGAACTGTGCTGGGTTTCCGTTTCCGCCGACGCCAGAACCCTGTCCAGTTCATCCGGGTCGATGAGCGCTGTCTGCGCCATGCCCAACCCTCCATTGGAGCGTCCATCGGCATGCGGCAGATGGATCCAGGTCGCAGTACGGCGATACACAGGGAAAGAGAGCGATTCGATCAACTCCTCGTCGGCTTTCACGACGTAGCTCCCCGCCGGCTGCACTCCGTCCATGCCGTTCAATTCGAAGGAATGGGTGAACGTCACGGTCCTGGTGGTTGTGCGGGTGAATGCGGTGCTCATCGAACGGTGCTCCCGTGCGTGTCCGGCGGTTTCTGAAGGTGCTCTCCAGGTCAGGTCGCCGGTTGGACGAATGACCCGGTAATCGCATTTTGATGGCGAGGGAGGTGCCCGTTCGAATTGACGGGCTTGCGGCGGATGGCGTCCTGCCGATGCACTCCGGGTGGTCGAGCGCAGCAGCCGTCGCAGCCGTCGTCTTTGCAAGACGTTCATCTTACAGCAGACACTGCTATCCGCTGAAGCCCGAGAACGCCAACCCTGCAAGAAAGCCGACTGACATGCCAAGTGTCAGATAGGCCATACTTTTCCATTTCGGCGCGGACAAAGCCCAGGCTGCACGCTCTGAAGCAGTCCACTCTGATAGCGCCGTATTCCTGTGCATCGTCGCAACCTCCTGTTACGAGTTCCATAATGAACATGGTGGCAATAATTTATATCTCAATGATCAACCTAAAATATTTACATTAAAACTCATTTGGTATGAAATCCTGTACACTTTGGTTCTCTTAACTCATGTACGTTTTTATTAACCAAATGCGGAGCGCGATCTTTTCCCCCGCTCCATCGGGGCAGGTCGCGGCGACGTCGTTGCGATGCCCGGCTCAAGAAGCCATGAACCGGACCGCCTTGACCGATTGCCAGATGGTGAAAGCCCCGACCAGGATCACGGCGGCGGCTGCCGTCAGGGACAAGGCCAGCAACACCCCATCCTCTTCGAGATAGGCCAGGGCGATCAGCATGATCGTCACGGCCGGCACGATGTTGCTCAGGGGAATCGGGACGAAGAAGACGCTTGTCAGCGCGAGAACGACCAGCCCGACTACACGCGTTGTCGCGTCGAACGGCGTCTTCCAACGCGGGTGTATGACCGTTTCAATGCGCCTCAACACCGGCACGGCACGATCGACCAGCCGGACCAGACGCCGTGTCGAAAAGCGCCGGGAAGCGATGATCCGGGGAAAGGCCGGACTCTCACGCGCCAGGATCATCTGGATCGCCGGGATCGTCAGCAGCAGGCCCACGACCGGTGACGTCCCCGGCGCCAGCCCGACCAGCGCCAGCAGCAGCAGAACGATGCCGAAGGAGCGCTTGTGGAGTTTGTCCAGCAGCCAGCCGAACGTCACGCAGTCGGCCGGAGCCTCGTCCAGCAAGCCACGCAGAACCTCGGATGTCGGGGTATGCAGCGTCATGGCCCCCTTGCTCCGGCCGCTTGGACCCGTCGCCATCGGGCGGTCACGCCGGGATCGACACTGTGACGGTGGTTCCCTTGCCAGAGCTGACGGTCACGGCGCCGTCGATCTGCTCGGCCAGCAACTCCATCAAGGTCAGGCCGAGCGAACCGGAGCGCCGGCTTTCAGGCATGCCGACGCCGTCGTCGCCGATGGTCATCCGCAGAAGGCTGCGCGAGGTGTGGCGGAACGAGACGGCGATGCGGCCGGACCGCCCGCTCGGGAAGGCGTATTTCAGCGCGTTGATCATCGCCTCGTTGGCGATCAGGGCGAGCGGAATGGCTTGGTCCGGCTTCAGAAACGCTTCGTCGGCATCGATCTCCAGGACCACCTGCAGGCCTTGTTCGGTCTCGAAGGACGCCAGCAGGTCACGGCACAGCATCCCCAGATAGCCGCCGAACTCGATCTCCTGCAACCCCTGCGCCCGGTAGAGCTTCTCGTGAATCTCGGCCATGCGGTCCAGCCGCTCCACGGCGCTGTGCAGCGCCTCCTGCACGGCCGGCTCCTGATGCCGGGTTGCGTCCAGCTGGATGCGCAGGAAGGATGAGGCCATCTGCAAGGTGTTCTTGACCCGATGGTTCACCTCCCGCATCAGGTCGTCCTTGTCGCGCAGCAGCGTGTCCTTGTCATGCAGCGTGTTGCGCAGCACCCGCTCCACGTCGACGCGGCGCTCCACCTCGGCGGCGAGTTGGCGGTTCAGTTCGTCCAGCCGGCCCGTACGTAACGAGACGCGGCGGTCCAGCTCCTCGTTGAGTTGCCGCAGTTCATCTTCCGCCGCCTTGCGCGCGGTGATGTCGACAAAGGATGCGAAGTGATAGCGGATCCGGTCGTCCTCGAAAACGGGAGCGACGTGCTGGAGCACCCACAGTTCCTTGCCGTCCTTCCGGTAGAGCTGCACTGGACGCACGATGGCCTCCCCGGCGCGCAGGGCCAGATCGATGGCACGCGCCACCTCCGGATCGGTGTCGGAGCCGGACAGGAGGTGATAGCTCCTGCCCAGCACCTCCTCCCGCGCGTAGCCGCCGAGCCTGATGAACGCGTCATTGACGAAGACGATCGGCACGTCCGGCAGGGTCGGATCGGCGATCAGCATCGGCATCAGAGTTGATTCCGCGGCGACCAAGAAGGGACCGCCACGCGCCTCCTCCTCATTGACCATCTTCTCTGCGTCCTTCTGGTCGCGGGAATTAGCGGGCATGCAACGCTCCCTGGTCCATTCGTTTCTACTGAAAGAGTATCGCTGCACGGCGCCGCGTTCTCAGACGAATAAGTGGCAGAGGCCTTTCACGGCCTCGTCCATCAGATACGCAAACATATTAATTGCCTGGCGCAGATTGTCCCTAAGCTTTCTGCATACGCACAATCTAAAACCCGCAATTATCAAAAGAACACTCCCTTATTATTTTGCGATTAATTGCATGTTTTTCCGAATTTTATTTCCGACGACATTGAAATTTTGCAGTGCGTCATAATATAGAACTAAGTCATTCAGGTCGAGCACAGCGCTCCCCGACACCCAACCCGAACAGATATGGATTTGATATGGACGACGGCACGCAGCCCACCCCCACCACTCGCCCGACCATCCGCAGTGCAAGCGACGAAGTCCCGGCGGGCAAGGATGGGCCAAAGGGCACCACCATCCGAAGCGCCAGCGAGGAGCACGCGCCGAAAGCCAACCGTGGCTTCGGCCAGCAGCCGAGGTCCTGGCCGCCGAAGCTGCCCGGCACGTCGGGCAACCAGGGATTCCCTGAAACCGTCCAGGCTGCCGGCCAAAGGTTCAATCGCGCATTCAACCAGGGCCTCGATAGCGGGAGCGGTCAGACGACGGCACTCGGCGGCGCCCTGATGGCAGGCTATGGAACGGCCTTTTCGGAAGCCGTCTCCTTCATGAACCAGGCCGTCGAGCGTCAGAACGAGATGATGGGCAGCATGCTCCAGGCCCGCGGGCCGCAGGACATCGTGACGGCGGGGCACCGCTACCTGCTCGGCGGATGGCTGGCCTTCTTCGAGGTCAATGTCCGCGTCGCCCAGGCCGCGTCCCGTCTGACCCAGGATGCCAAGCACAACGCGCCGCATCCCAACGCCTGACGCCGCCGGCCTGCCAAAAAGCCCTAGGAGGACCTCCGTTGACCAGTTCGGAAAACGAGACGCAGACGCTTCTCACCGTCGAAGAGCAGGTGGGCGTCGCCAAGCGCCGGCAGGTCACCGGGACCGTCCGCGCCCGCACCCTCAGCCATGAGCGGGAACAGCCGGTCGAAGCCGATCTGTCGGTGGAGACGCTGGAGGTCGAGCGGGTGCCCATCGGATGCTTCGTCGACGGTCCGATCCCCGACCGCCAGGATGGCGACACCACCGTCATCTCGGTGATCGAGGAGGTCGCGGTCGTGGAGGTCCGCCTGAAGCTGGTGGAAGAGGTCCGGATCACCCGCCGCACCGAAAGCCGCAGGATGACCGAACACGTCACGCTGCGCCGTCAGGACGTGGTGATCGACCAGGATCCCGCGCCGAACGACCCAGAGGCCTGACCGGCCCGGACCGCTTCAAAAATCCCAAACAGTCGAAATCCTATCGGAGAACATCATGAGCACGATCGTCGTTGGACTTTACAAGGAAACCGGTTCCGCCAAGAAGGCCTTCCAGGCCCTGATCGCCGCGGGCTGCCAGGAAACGGACATCGAGACCTTCGATGGCGCCAACAGCGCCGACAAGGCCGCTCAGAGCCTGCTGGGGCACGGCTTCGAGAAGGAATTGGCGGACCAGTATGGCGCTGCCCTCCGTCAGGGCCACACTTTGGTTGCGGCCGATATCGCCGACCAGGACGCCGATGCGGCGGAGGCGATTCTCGACGAGAATGGGACCATCGACCTGCCCGACGCACCCGCAGCGCATAAGCCGGCCCAAAAGGCGCGCAATGGCGGCACTGTCGAGCAGGAAACCCTCCAATCGGTGAAGGAGGAGGTTGAGATCGGCAAGCGCCGGGTCTCCAAGGGTGGGATGAAGCTCACCTCCGAGGTCACCGAGACGCCGGTCAAGGACACCGTCACTCTGCGTGACGAGACGGTGGATGTGGAACACCGCAAGGTTGACCGCCCCCTGAGCCCCGACGAGGAGAAGGCCGCCTTCGGCGAGAAGACCGTCGAACTGACGGCGATCTCCGAAACGCCGGAGATCACCAAGGAAGCCCGCGTCGTCGAGGAGGTCGTGCTGTCCAAGACGGCCTCCGAACGGGAAAAGACCGTGGAGGCCGTCGCCCGCCGCACCGACGTCAAGGTGGAGCCGGTCGGCGGCAAGGCGGGCGCCAACAAGTCCGGCGCCAAGCCCGGTAACAAGCAGTGATCTGAAGCGCACAATGCGTGGCAGGGCGGACGTGAACCGCCCGCCTCCGACGGCCATCCCGGACACAAGCCGGGGTGGCCGTCCGGCATCCGGCACCCCCGATGCAAGATCGAAAGACATGAGCGAGGAGGCCGGCCGGCTGCCGAAAGAGCCGGTGGATCGCGTCACCAGGCCCCTCGCACGGTTCCTGCGGATCGAGGCGGCGGCCGGCGGCGCCCTGTTGCTGTGCACCGCCCTGACCCTGCTTCTGTCCAACTCCCCCTGGTCCGCACCGTTCCTGGCCATCTGGGAGACCCAGGCCGGACTTCATCTGGGCGCCATCGAGTTCTCCCGGTCGTTGAAGCACTGGATCAACGACGGACTGATGACGCTGTTCTTCTTCGTCGCCGCGCTTGAGCTGAAACGGGAAATGGTGTTGGGCGAGCTCCGCAGTCCGCGGATGGCCGCGCTTTCGATCGCCGCGGCATCGGGTGGAATGATCGTGCCCGCCGCCCTTTTCCTCCTGGTGGTGGGTGACGGGGACAGCGCTCATGGCTGGGGGGCGGTCACGGCGACCGATACCGCCTTCGTGATTGGCTGCCTAGCAATCCTCGGGACGCGCATCCCCCACAGCCTTCGGCTGTTCCTGCTGTCGCTGGCGATCTTCGACGACATCGGCGCGATCCTCGTGATAGCGATCGGCTATGGCAGCGCGCTCGATCCGGCGGCCCTCGGACTGGCCGGGCTGGGGGTTGGCGTCGTGACGGGCATCGCCCGCGCAGGCGTCCGCAACCTCCCGGCCTATTTCGCGCTGGGCGGAGCGATCTGGCTGGCTCTGGACGTTTCGGGCGTCCATCCGACGTTGGCCGGTGTCCTTCTCGGCCTGATGACGCCGGCGCGCAGCTGGGTGAGCGATCACCGCCTGCGCAGCATCCTGGGGCGCGTTACCGCCTACCCGCCGGGAGAGCATTGGAGCGGCGACACGGCCGACCGTCACGACCTGCGCCGGGCCGGCGTCGCGACCCGTGAGGCGCTGTCTCCGATCGAACGCCTGGAGATCCTGCTGCATCCCTGGATCGCCTTCCTGATCATGCCCCTCTTCGCCTTGGCGAATGCCGGTCTGCCGCTGTCGGCCGAAGGGATCGACGCTCCCCTGACCCTGGCAATTCTGCTGGCTTTCGTCTTTGGCAAGCCTGTCGGGGTGGTGACCTTCAGCGTTGTGGCCGTGACGCTGCGCCTGGCCATTCTCCCGGCGGAGCTGTCCTGGGGCCTTCTCGCTGCTGGTTCGCTGCTGACGGGCATCGGCTTTACGATGGCGCTGTTCATTGCCGAGCTGGCGTTCGACCCGTCCCTGATCGGTGCCGCCAAGCTCGGCATCCTGGCCGCCTCCATCGTCTCGGCAGGAGGCGGCCTCTTGGCGCTGACCTGGTTGACCTCCGCAAGGCGACAGACGGCGCTGACGGACAAGCGGACGTGACGGCTCCTTCGGCCGCCTGTCTCAGAGCCGCGCGCATCAGAACCAGAGCCCGTTCGTCACCAGGGCGGCAAGGAGCGCCGCCAAGGCAAGGATGATCCAACGGTTGCCGCCGGTTGCACCGCCCATCCGACCGGCGATGTCGTTGGTCGGCATGGCAGTGGTGGTCGCGGCAGATCCCTCTTTGGGCAAAAGCGCCAGGCAATTAATATGTTTGCGTATCTGATGGACGAGGCCGTGAAAGGCCTCTGCCACTTATTCGTCTGAGAACGCGGCGCCGTGCAGC
>Ga0366776_1032_pt1 | contig 19157 bp, 17 predicted proteins | sample BONcelN113001D11_FD_207070 | JGI IMG/M metagenome (GOLD analysis project Ga0366776, IMG submission 207070) | Enriched cells from coal bed in the Powder River Basin, Montana, United States - BONCAT cells N11 rep2 HSBNCT.N11.300.1.D11 ...
AAATGCCTGCTTATTAGCGAATCATGGAGTGATAGCTGTGGGGATATCGGTTAGGCATGCATTAGTGGCCGCAGTAATGCTGGAAGATGGAGCAAAAGTCTATCATTTAGCTAAATGCAAAGGAGATCCCATACCCTTGGATCCATCTGAAATCGAAAAAGCAAGAAATGTATTTTTATATGAATATGGACAAAATCACTAGGCATATCTGACTTCTGCATGCTACATTTAAATGGTAGCATTTAGAAAGGGAGGATCTTCCGCTTTCAAATATAATGCTGCAAAGGGGAGATTATGATGGGGATGAAGAAAGAACGATTACAAGTATTAATTGATACTGAGGATAGAAAAAATCCTTATACGGATGAAGCATTAGCGAAGAAATTGTCTATTTCCCGCGGTGAAACTACCCTTTTGCGGCAAAAGTTGAAGATCCCTGATTCTAGAGAGCGGAGAAAACCCATTTTATGTGAAACCATTCGGCAAATCCTAGAAAGCAATCCGGGTATATCCAAACGAGGGGTAACGGGACAATTGCAGCAAATGGGTTTTTCTGTATCCCGTTTTACAATAGAACAGTTGTTAAGCAATGCATTATATAGTATGGAGGAAATAAAAAGTGCGGTCTCGTCTCCCAATATAGGTACAGACGTTGAAAGCGGAGGTAAAGAATTTATCAGTACTGCATTTGATAACTTGATTGGGCAGAAGGGAAGTCTATTTCCTATTATCGAGCAGGCAAAAGCAGCTATTTTGTATCCTCCTAAAGGACTTCATACGTTGCTGCTAGGTGCAACTGGAGTTGGGAAAAGCGATCTGGCAGAAGCGATGTATCGTTTTGCTGTGGACTCAGGAAGACTAAATATAAAGGCTCCCTTTGTAGTTTTTAATTGTGCGGATTATGCTGATAATCCGCAATTACTGCTCTCCCAGTTGTGTGGTCATATGAAAGGCGCCTTTACTGGTGCTGAACGCTCTAAGGAAGGGCTCATTGAAAAAGCTGATGGTGGGATTCTATTCTTAGATGAAGTACACCGGCTGCCGCCAGAAGGACAGGAAATTTTATTTTATCTTATTGATAAAGGAAAGTTTCGACGGATGGGGGAAACGGAAAGTCTGCGTCAAGTAGCGGTTATGTTAATTATGGCTACGACAGAGGTGCAGTCAGCTGCCTTGCTGGCTACATTCCGCCGCCGGGTTCCTATGGTTATAGAGCTGCCCAGCCTTCAGGAGAGGCCCTTACAGGAAAGACTGGCATTAATTCACTATTTTTTAAAACATGAAGCACAGCGTACCGGGAATTCTTTAAATATTGATGCTGATGCGCTAAAGTCACTTTTGCTCTATGATTGTTCCAGCAACATTGGGCAGTTATCTGCAGATATACAGGTAGCGTGTGCCAGAGGATTTCTGAATCTCATTACCAGCGGCAGCAAAACACTCTATATTACAGTTTCCAATCTGCCTGCACATGCACGGCGCGGACTGCTTAAACTTCAGCATCAGCGCGATAAAATTGAGAAACTGCGAATTACCAGTTGTGAAATTTTGCCGGGAAAAGAAAATATGGTATATGTGGATGAGCTGTACTCGGTGCCACGGGAAATCTACTCTTATATTGAGGAACAATATGGAAAGCTTTCTATGCAGGGTGTTTCTCAAGAAGAAATCAACCGGATCATTGGATCGGAGTTGGAAGCGAAGCTATGGAAGTGGATTAAAAGGGCCAATGATTCGCCGGAGCCCATTGTAAAGGCTGATTTATATAAAGTGGTTGATAAGGCGATTGTAGATATCGTCGAAGCTATGATCGAGAAAGCTGCTGATATTTTAATTCGGCCAAGTGAACAGATCGTTGTAGGATTATCCATTCATTTAACAGAAACACTGAAACGAATCAAGCAAAATAAACGAATTATTAATCCGCATTTGGAAAAAACAAAATATGAATATGCCCGCGAATTTGCCATAGCCCGGGAAATGGCAGAATGTTTTCTAGGGCAAACCGGAGTGAGACTGCCAGAAGAGGAAATTGGTTTCATCACATTATATTTGACAATGTATTGCCGGCAAGATGCAGATGGGCGGGTAGGAATTCTAGTATTATCTCACGGCCATGTGGCAGCAGGAATGGCGGAAGTTGCTAACAGACTGTTAGGAGCTAACCATGCTAAAGCGGTTGAAATGTCGTTGGATGAAAGTTCAGAGACAGCGTTAGAACGCACCATTGAGATTGTTATGCAAATTAATGAGGGCAAGGGTGTACTCTTACTTGTTGATATGGGATCACTAGCCAATTTTGGCAGCCAGATCACTGCCATAACCGGTATCCCCATTCGGTCGGTAGGACCGGTATATACGATGATGGTTATTGAAGCGGTTAGGCGGGCACTACTTCCAGATACAGAGCTGGATGAATTGGCGGAAATGTTAGGGCAGCCTTATTTGAGTGCCGAAAACCTAAGTACAGAATTGTTGCAAAATGATGTATCCTTCAATAAGAGTAAGTCTGCTATTTTAACGATCTGCATTACGGGAAAGGGAGCAGCTATGCAATTGCAGAAGGAAGTAGAACGGCAGATCGGCAGGCAGCAGGGCCAAATAGAAATAATCTGCATGGGATTAGCAGATAGGCAAACCTTTGCAAATGAAGTTCGGAAAATTATGAAAACTCATTCGATTAAAGCTGTAGTTGGAACGTTAGATCCTGGTTTGCCTGGAGTTCCGTTTATCACAGTTGATCAAATCGTAAAGGGAAAAATAGCATCCATCCTGCAGTGTGCACCAAGTCGAAGAACAACAGTAGCAGAAGTTATCCAAGAGGAGTTAATATTTTATCCTAATCCGGAATGGAGCAAACCGCAAGTAATTGACTTACTCACACAAAGTCTGCTTTCTAGAGATTTGGTTAAGCCTGAATTTGCAACGGATGTGGTTAAGAGGGAATTAATCGGAGTACCGATTTTAAGTCTGAGAGTAGCCATTCCTCATGGGGAAGACCCACGATATGTAAATCAAACATCAGTTGCATTGGCGATCTTTCCTGAAGCCATACCCTGGGGTGAGAATTACCGGGTAAATGTTGTCTGTTTGTTTGCCGCGGCTACCGATGGCAGGGAACTTGTTCAAGAGCTGGGAGGCAAATTGACAAACGATGAAATTGTTGATTGCTTGATTGAAGCTCGCACGCCAGCTGAAGCAAAACGAATCCTGGTACAAGGAGAGAACAAATAAAAAAGGTACTTTACGTAAAGCGAAAGTACGGATGCAGGGTATAGGGACGGAATGGCCTGTAGTAGTGAGGAAGCTTTGTAATGAAAGCGGAGCGAAGGGGCTATGTTATCTAGTTTTGAAGATTGGTCAACCAATAAGGAAGGAACTAATGGACAAAATAAAATCGTTTGGGTAATCATTCAAACAATTAGATAATGAGAGCCGGATGAACCGAGAAGTTCAAGTCCGGCTCTAAGAGAGCCTGGGGGTGAGATTCCTCCAGGGTACTTACCTTCGTGTCCCGTTTTACTTAATCCCCGCTACTGAGTGGGGAAAAGAAATTTATCCGTTTAAGGGTAAAGAATATGATAAGCTGGAGCAGGTTTCATCGCCTGAATGAGGGATTAATTTTTCCGATAAAGCCAAAAATGCCATGGAGCCATATCTATTTCTTGAAATGATTATGAAAATCTTCTGAGAAATCAATGAGAAATAAAGTTGAATTTCTAGGGAAGAATTCGAAGGCTATTTTTAAATTTCAATGTTAATTTTGTTGCTATCAAATAATATGTTATGATATTGTTAAATCAACGATTAGAAAATTACTTTAGATATTCAAGTCAAGAGCCGTCCCGAATACAACCGCGAATACAATCGAGCATGGAATTAAGTCCCGTAGGATTTGGTAGAAAAGATTGCATTGCAATCTGATTTTATTGAGCAGGTTTGCGGCCTAGAGCCGGGTTTATTAAGCCATGAGGACAACCTTGTGAAAATCAATTTTTCTAAGGGCCATCATCTCGATGTGAATAATACATAAGATGACGGTTTGAGGAAATAGTATTGACTATGTCGGGTGTAAAGGCAGGGGTAATATGATTCTCTACACAATTGGGTTTGGGAAAAAAACGGCGCAGGAATTCTTTACGCTCCTACAAAAGAATGGAGTTAAGCGTGTAATTGATATCAGACTGAATAATGTCTCTCAACTTGCGGGATACACCAAGAAGGCAGATTTAGCGTATTTTCTTAGAGCAATAGCGGATATTGATTATATTCATTTGCCGGAATTTGCTCCGACCAAGCAACTGTTGGATGGGTATAAAGGTAAAGAAATAAGTTGGCGGGAATACGAAACGGAATACGCTCGTATTCTGGAAGAACGTGCTTCTCTCAATCACTTAGATAATAGCTTATTTGATGGAGCCTGTTTACTTTGTAGCGAACCAACACCTAAACAATGTCATCGCAGGTTACTTGCTGAATATTTGGCAGAAAAGGTTAATGGATTGAGAGTAATTCATCTTTGATCGGTACTATGTAGTGAATTTGATGAGATAATGAACGTAGGATCAAAAAAAGGGGGGGCGCGGAAGCAGTGAAGAATGTTAAAAAGATTTATACCCTGGGACATTCAACTGTCTCCAGCTCATTTTTTTTAAGTATTATCCAAAAATTTGGCATCTCTTGTATTGTAGATGTACGGAGTGTTCCTTATAGCCGGCATGCTCCACAATATAATAAAGAGGATTTAAGTCGTTTTTTGAAACGAAATTCTATTCAGTATGTTTTCATGGGCGATGAATTTGGCGCTAGGCGCGAGGAGCAGAGCTTATATTCGCCTTCAGGCTATCTTGATTTTGAGCGCACACGTAAATCTGAGCTGTTTATGCGTGGCATTGAGCGTATTAATAAAGGCTTGCAGGCAGGCTTTACAATTGCGCTTATGTGTACAGAAAAATGGGCAATAGAGTGTCATAGGAGTATTTTAGTAGGCAAGGGATTAGCAGATGTCGGTTTTGAAGTCGTACACATCGACCATGATAGTAATACTATGACGCAACCTGAAATGGAGCAGGTTTTGTTAAAAATGTATTTCCCAGAAGTTAATATGTTTGCGGATCAATTGGGTGAGCCACTAAATGAAGCAGCAATGATTGAAGAAGCTTATCGACGCAAAAATAAGGAAATTGGTTTTATCGGGTATGAAGACAAAGAGGCCGCCCACAATTAAGTGGAGGCGATTTTATGGAAAAAGAAATTATACTCATGGCTAAATCCTGGAAGGGCGGCGGTTACTGTATTGCTGGCATTGACACTACTACGAGAGATTGGGTCCGAATAGTATCAGATGATGCAGCTAGGCAGCATGCGGTTACGGATGAGGACATGAAGTATCAAGATGGGACAAGCCCCCAGATATTGGATAGGGTGAGGATTAAATGTACAGCTCATACACCTAATGATTATCAGCCAGAGAATTACACTATGGATAGTTCTCGTCGTTGGAGAAAATCTGGACAAGCAGATATTAATGCGGTTATAAATCTTCATCCTGCTGAATTTCATGGAATCTTATTTTATAATAACGATAAGAAGGTTACTCCAGGAGAAATACAAGCCATTAGCGATGGCAATAAATACTCATTAGCATTTATTAGACCTTCAAATACTAAAATTAATGTTAAACGGTGGGATGGAAGCACACGACCAAAGATTACAGCATGCTTTACACATGGAGAGCGAAGTTATCGATATATAAAAGTTACCGACCCTACCTTTGTAATACAGTATCAAGATATAGAAGACGGAGATTATCCGCTTGATAATGTATATTTTGTTGCTAGCTTAGCTGATCCCAATCCGAGCGATAGTGATCATTGGAAGCTGATTGCTACCGTTTTAAAGGAATAATTTATTTTAATAATTATAAAGTAAAGCCCTTACCCATTGAATAATTGGGTAAGGGCTTTTTACAGGTTTTTAAAATCCTTGTAGAAGGAGGAGTTCTGATAGCTTTCTTTGGCCTGTTCGGATAGGGCTAGTTGGGAAATATCAAACGTTCCCTTTACCTGTGGCAGAGACCAGCCATCTGTAGCTAAAGCCCACTGCTTCAGATGATTTTTCAGCTTTTTCACAGACTGAGTGGTAATGAAGGCACGATCTTTCCTATCATTGAATTTGCGGTTATCGGTGGACGAGAGACCGGCATCCGTACAAACAATAAATTTAGCCAGAGAGAAATCCGTAAGGATCTTTTTTTCTAACGGCTGTAGAGTAAGCTGCTCGTTCGTGTTGCCGCTATGAATACTAAAGGCAAGGGGAATGCCGTCCCCATCCATAAACAGTCCCATTTCAACAATTGGATTGGGCCTGTTTTCTTTGGAAGGGCCATACTGTTTATCGCTGCTTTCCTGTTCAATCTCAAAAAAATAATTGGTACAATCGTAGTAAAGAATTTTATAATGGATTATTAACAAATATTGAAGTTTAGCAATTCTTGCCGCCACAAGCGGCTTTTTCTGTTTTTATACATATAAGGACAATTGTTTTTTGCGGATAATACGGATAAGATTGACAAATAAAAAAACGTGATGCAACAGTTAATATTTCTGTAAATTGGTTGTCTCAAGCTGTGGGTCAAGAGTTAGAATAATTCGTTAATCGTTCTATGAATATAGTATTCAAATATCAAAGATAAAATAAGCAGGAGAAATCGTTTTATGATTTCTTCTGCTTATTTTTCTGTTTTGCATCCCAGAATATAATATCAAGTGATGCTTTAATTTTGGATTTATCTTCTTTAGTTAATGGTATGCCATCAAAAAGAACTTCTGGTTGCTCTAGGAATTTAATGAGGTCATTAGAGTTGTCCTCTTCCGCAGCAGGGGAAAGAGATTCGATATTATCGCGACCTACTAAATAGTCTATGGTCACATTGAAGAAATCTGCAAGCTGCTTTGTTGTTGCCAGATCTGGTTCACGTTGACCTATTTCATATAAGGATAAGCGGGAGCGAGATATATTAGTTAGTTTTGCAACCTCATTTTGTGTTAATGATCTGCGTCCACGCAAATCTGCAAGACGTTCGCCAAATGTCATATAATCAACTCCTGCATATAATTATATGCTACGGATAGAAGCAATTAAATAATTTGCTTCTAAAAGTTGCAAAGAATATTGACAGCTTCATTGTGAAGCATTATAATAAAGATATAAATGCTTCATAATGAAGCTGGAAGGAGGATTATATGAGAAAAGAGTTAGCTATTGCGCGTGAAAATATTGGACTGACACAAGCAAGGATGGCTGAATTGCTAGGAATATCTCGTAGTTATTACAGCTTAATTGAAAATGGAATGAGGAATCCTGACTATGGATTAGCAAAGCGGATAGCTAAAATTCTTAAAGTGTCGCCCAATAATATTTTTTTTGACCTCGATGGCTTCAATTTGAAGCAAAAATAATGGAGTTATCGTTCTGGAATCTAAAGCTAGTAAAGGAGGTGATAGTTTGTTCTCTACCAATCGATCGTTTCAAGAAAGAAAAGTAACAATCAGAAGCCCTTCCGGTTACAAGTAGCAAAAGAGTAGCCTTTAAAATCTCACTACCTAGATTATACCAGTAATATTTGTAAAATTCTGCATTTTATTCTCGAAAAGGAGTTTCGTATTTCAATCTCGATACATACGCCATCTAAATCTTAAACCAAAAGGAGACTAAAACACATGAAAGTCATAACCCTAGATTCCCCTCTCAAAATCGGCATCAAAGACATCCCCATGCCAGAGCGGAAGAATGACAACGAAGTCCTCATCAAAGTACGTACCCTCGGCATATGCGGATCAGATATTGGTGCCTATCGGGGCGTCAATCCTACCGTAAGCTATCCCCGCATCATCGGTCATGAGATCGGCGGGGAAGTGGTGTCTATTTCAGATAATAGCAAGGGCATTATCCCAGGAGATCGAGTCGTTCTAGAACCCTATCTGCCTTGCTATCAGTGCTATCCTTGCAGCATAGGCAGAACCAACTGCTGCGAACAGCTAAAAGTCTTAGGAGTACAGACAGACGGAGGCATGGCGGAGTATGTGATTCATCCTTTGAACTTGGTGCATCTGGTGCCTCGTGAAATGGAGTGGCAAGAGGTTGCCATGATTGAGCCTTTGACCATTGCCCTTCATGCCAATCATCGCTCCAGAGTCAAGGAAGGGGAGCATGTTCTCATTATTGGGGCGGGAGCCATTGGATTATTAGCTGCCCAAGTCGCCATGGTCTACGGAGCGGTTCCCATTCTAGTGGATGTGGTAGAAAAACGGTTAGCGTTGGCAAAAGAGATGGGCATACTCCATACCTTGCATCCCTCACAGGGAAATGTCATCCAAGAACTCTCTGCCATTACCAAGGGACGCATGGCAGAAGTGGTCATTGAAGCCTCGGGTTCCCAAGGAGCCATTCATAGCATGTTTGACTATGTATCCGTTGCCGGACGCATTGCCTTAGTGGGCTGGCCCAATGGGGAAACGCCTTTGCCTACGGCCGTAATTACCAAGAAAGAACTGGATATTGTCGGTTCCCGCACCAGTGCCAATGAATTTCCCGAAGCCATTACCTTACTGCAGAACAAGCAAGTACAGGTGCGTGAGATCATCAGCCGTGTAGTGACCTTTGACGAAATTCCCGATGCCGTTATGAACATGGCTGCCTTTCCTGACAAGTTTGTCAAAGTGATTGCGGTGCTGTAACGAAAGAAAAATAAAAAAAAGAAAACAGAAAAACAGGAGGTTATGATCATGAAAAAGTTCAGTTTTGCTCCTGAGAAAGACATCGATGTCATTGCCGTAGGCCGCATTGCCATTGATCTGAACCCTAACGAGATTCATCGTACTTTGGACAAGGTCAATACCTTTACCAAATATGTAGGCGGTTCCCCTGCCAATATTGCTGTGGGTCTAGCCCGTCTTGGCAAGAAGGTCGGCTTTATCGGCAAAGTATCCGATGATGCCTTTGGCAAGTATGTCACCGATTACTTCATCGAAAAAGGCATTGATGTATCTCATGTGACCCCGTCCTCAGACGGAGAAGTCTTAGGCCTGACCTTTACGGAAATCTCCAGTCCCACAGAAAGCCGGATTCTCATGTACCGGGAAGGCGTTGCCGACCTTGCTTTAGCCCCCGAAGATGTATCCGAAGACTATATTAAGCGCGCCAAATTCCTGTTAATCTCCGGAACCGCCTTAGCCGCCAGCCCTTCCCGGGAAGCCTGCTTTTTAGCCATGACCTATGCCAAGAAGCACGATACCAAGGTGATCTTTGATATTGACTACCGCAGCTACACCTGGAAGTCCAACGCAGAAATCTCCGTATACTATTCCTTAGCAGGGCAGCGAAGTGATATATTGATGGGCTCCCGGGAAGAATTTGAACTCATGGAAATGCTGGATAAGGGCAATGACATTCCCGACTACTGCCTGGCAGACAACTATCTCTTCCAGGGCAATCAGATTGTTATTATCAAACACGGTAAGAAAGGTTCCCTTGCCTACAGCGGTGACCGCAAAGCTTATAAGGTCGGCTCCTTTTCTGTAACACTATTAAAATCCTTTGGCGGTGGTGATGCCTATGCATCTGCCTTTCTCTATGGCATCTTAGAAGGCTGGGAACTGGCTCCATCCTTAGAATTTGCCGCAGCCTCCGCAGCAAGGGTAGTCGCCAGTCATAGCTGCTCCGATGCCATGTCTACTGCCGAAGAAATCACAAGCTTTATTGCCGACAGCAATGAGGCAGGAACCGTCACCCAGGAGATTCCCTGGAATCAGTCCATTGAAGGAGGGAGATCATGCCGTTAGTCATCTTAGCCTTAGGCATTGTTGTTTTATTTATCCTCATTATCGGTGTGAAGCTCAACAGCTTCCTATCCTTGCTCCTCGTTTCATTAGGTGTGGGGTTAGCAGAAGGGCTGCCCCTCTTAAAAGTAGTAGACTCTATTGAAAGTGGAGTAGGAGGAACCTTAGGGCATTTGGCCTTAGTCATCAGTCTAGGTTCCATGTTAGGAAAACTCATGGTAGACAGCGGGGGAGCCCAGCGCATTGCCATGCACCTCATTGATCGCTTCGGCAGAAAATATGTGAAATGGGCAGTCTGCTTAACAGGCTTCATTGTGGGCATTGCCTTATTCTATGAAGTAGGCTTCGTCCTTCTCATACCCTTGGTCTTTACCATTGCCCTGTCCGCAGGAGTGCCTTTACTGGAAGTGGGCGTACCCATGGCAGCCGCCTTATCCGTAACCCATTGCTTCCTGCCGCCCCATCCAGGGCCTACGGCCATTGCCGTTATCTTTAATGCTGACATTGGGCTCACCTTAGTGTATGGCTTTCTCATTGCCATCCCGACCATCATTGTAGCAGGACCCTTCTTCTATGAAACCATGAAAGATCTCAATCCTGCTGTACCGCAAGGATTGCACAGCCATCAGTCCTTTAAGGAAGAGGACATGCCCAGTTTCGCCTCCAGTCTGTTTACCACCTTGATTCCCGTATTCTTAATGGCAGCCGCTTCTCTTACTAAGTTAACTCTTCCCAAGGAATCGTATATTACCCAGTTCTTTGCCTTTGTGGGTAATGCGGATATGGCCTTACTCATTGCCGTTCTCGTTGCCTTCTATACCTTTGGCATTAAACGGGGGAAGACCATGGCCGACATCATGGAGTCCGTGCAGCAGTCCGCCATGACCATTGCCATGATCCTCTTAGTCGTGGGGGGCGGCGGTGCCTTTAAGCAGGTGCTCATTGACAGCGGCGTGGGAAAATACATTGCCTCCTTCATGGCAGGTTCCCAGCTGTCTCCCTTAGTACTGGCCTGGATGATTGCCGCTGTACTGCGCCTCGCTGTCGGTTCCGCAACGGTAGCCGCCTTAACCACAGGGGGCATGGTACTGCCTCTCATTGCCGCAACTGGTGTCAGTCCCGAGCTCATGGTTCTTGCAACGGGGGCAGGCAGTGTCATGGCAGGACCGCCCAATGACCCGGGATTTTGGATGTTTAAGGAATTCTTTAATCTTTCCGTAAAAGAGACCATACGATCCTGGTGCGTCATGGAAACCGCTATTTCTTTTATGGGTTTAGGAGGTGTGCTGCTTTTAAATGCGTTGATTTCGTAACGGGAGAGCATATATGCAATTAGACTGAAGAGTATCGGTGATCCTGAGCTTAGAACTTCAAAGCCTATTGGCTACCATACCCGTGAGTATCTGTTGAAATATGGATATTCTGAGGCTGATGTTGTCAGATTGGAAGCCGCTGGTGCTGTTAAGTGTTTTCACGGTGAGCTGTAATGGTACATAAAATAAATGAATAATAGAGCCGGCGGATTTCCGCCGGCTCTATTATTCATTTATAAGCACCGGTGCATTGCTGCAGGAGCGTTGTGATTGTTTCATAGCCCGGTGCATCTTCATAGAGAATCTTATACAAGCCGGTCAGTAATGGTAGATCGCTGACCGCCAGCTTGGCTTCCCTTTCCAGCTGTTTTGCCAGCAAGTAGCCAAAACGAATAGCGGGATAGCCTTCGACAGTGATTCCTTCTTCTTTCATCTTTGCGATAGCTTGACTGGCGGTCAGTCCCTCGCCAATCACTTCGCCCAGTGTTCGGTTGCGTCCGGCTTCCCCGGTTACCTCCAGGTCACCTACCCCGGGAAGTCCATAGACGGAGAGCAGAGTACCTCCTAAAGCCTGAGATAGAATGCCCATCTCTGCTATGGCAAAAGTGAACAAGGCAGATTTCGTGTTGTTATGCAAAAAGCCTTTGCGTTTTTTAAAGCCTTCCGCCATGCCTAATCCAACGGCATAGGCGTTTTTCATAGCGGCACAAATTTCGGTTCCGGTTACATCGGTATTGACTTCAACGCGATAGACATCGGTCATCAATGTTTTTTGGAGATGTTTGGCGGAGAATAAGTTTGTACTGGAATACGTAACCGAAGTAGGCGATTCCCAGACGACTTCGACAGCCTTGCAAGGACCGCCGATAAAGACAAAAGAAAGGGTATCTGTAAGATGTTTCGGCAGACGTTCCTTTAGAATTTCCGGCAGCAGGACAACGTTGCCGTCCCCATCGTATTCAAAGCCTTTCGATACACTGCCGATCATCATGCCGGGATGCAAATAAGGCACAACTCGTTCAAATATCATTCCCAAAGCATCCGACGTAATCGCCATAATGACAATATCAGTATCCTGCATGGCCGCAGCTAGAGATTCTTCCTTGAAAGGTCTAATTGCTGATGGCAACGAACATTTATGCTTGGGATGAGGTTCTCCGGCCAGCAAGGCATTGATGATCTCATGATCCAGCTCGGTTCCCCACAGACGAACTTCATGATTGTTTTTTATAAGAGGTACAGTCAGGGCACTGCCCATAGCACCTGCACCTATAATTGTTATTTTCGACATAGCTGTCACGCTCCTTAACTTTTTACTAGGTGGAGTAAAAAGCGACAGCTTGACAGGATGCGATCCATCGGGTTTATTATAGCAGATCTTATGAAAAAATCAATTGTCTAAATGCTGGCGTTGGCAATAGAGCCTGGTACAATGTGTGCATGATTGGACCAGGCATTTGGGAATTTGGTTGGATTTGTTCTGCTGGAAAATATTTTCGATCGATAAAAGTGGAGAAGAATCAACTCTTCCAGGGAACAGAGCACAAAACGTGGCAGTAATTGGTACATAACTTGCATCTTATAGGCGAAGGTGGGGTAAATAAATGCGACAGTTATTAAAGATTATTAATCAGGAAAACAAAAAGAATCCTCTGACAGATGAAGAAATTGCTGCACAATTAGGGATGGGAAGGAGTGATGTAGCCAAGCTCAGGCGATCACTGGGCATCGGAAACTCAAGACAGAGAATGAGAGAACTACTGGAAAAAGAGATTCATGTTTTATTAAACAAGTATCCTAATTTGTCGGAAAGGGCATTGACCCAAAAGTTAAATGAAAACGGTTTTGGTGTCTCCAGGCATATGGTTAGTGACTTATATCAGCAGATGAAAATACAAGGTGCCTTTTCCGCAGCAAAACCAGAATCGCCTAACAGTAGTGAGGTCAATGATCCGCCGGTGATACAAACGCAAACTGCTTTTGACGCTTTAATCGGGGCGCAAGGCAGTTTGCGGACGCAAGTAGAGCTGGCTAAGGCGGCCGTTTTTTATCCACATAAGGGGCTGCATACCTTAATTGCTGGGGCAACTGGTGTTGGAAAAAGTGAATTGGCTTATTGTATGCACCGTTTTGCTTTGGAGTCTGGTACGAAACCAAGTGATACTCCTTTTGTGGTTTTTAACTGCGCTGATTATGCAGAGACGCCCCAGTTATTACTGGCTCAATTATTTGGTTATGTTAAAGGTGCTTTCACCGGTGCGGAAGTGGATAAAGAAGGATTAGTGGAAAAAGCCAATCAAGGGATTTTATTTTTAGATGAAATTCACAGGCTGCCGCCGGAAGGACAAGAAATTCTTTATTACCTAATTGATAAAGGAAAGTTCCGGCGGCTGGGGGAAAGTGATACCTTCCGTAATGTAAGTTTGATGCTGATTGCTGCGACGACAGAAAATATCGAGTCCTTTCTGCTGCTGCCTTTCCGCCGTCGCATTCCAATGGTGATTGAGCTGCCAACCATTGCCCAGCGTCCTTTGGAAGAACGGTTTCAAATCATTGTAAGTTTTATTCGGGAGGAAGTCAGCCGTATTAAATTGACAATGAGGGTTTCGTATAACGCAGTGGTTGCCTTACTTATGTATGAATGTCATGGCAATATTGGTCAGTTGCGGTCAGATATACAGGTTGCCTGTGCCCGGGCTTTTCTGAAGAATATGGCACAAAAAGAAAAAATATTAAAGATCGAAATTAATGATTTAACCCATCAGGTTGTTAAAGGTTTGCTGCTTTTAAATGAGCAGCGTCCTATCATAGAAAAAATTCTGCAGGGGGATCTGGAGATCTCCCCGACTGATGAACAAAGGGCACCATTAGTGGAACCCACGTATTTATTGCCGAATGAAGTATATCAGGAAATTGAAGACAATTATATTAAAATGGAGAATCAGGGAATCGACCTTGCGATTATCAATCGTGTCATCAGTGATGAACTTGAGGCTAAGGTACGGCAGCTGATTAAGCAGGCGCAAGGCAATAAGCAAAACCTGATTCGGCAGGATTTAGAAAAAATTGTGGGCGAAAAACTCGTCAATGCCGTTGATCGAATGATAAAGCTGGCTAGAACTCGGCTGCCAGATATTGATGATAGTTTGTTATATTGTTTGGCTACCCATTTAGCGGCCTCTTATGAACGCATCCGGATGAATAACAAGCTGATTGTCAATCCTCAATTTCAGAAGATGCAGACCGAATATCCGGCAGAGTACGAACTGGCAGGGAGAATGGCACAAATAGCCTCTTATTATCTTGGAACAGACTTGCCGGAAGATGAGATTGCTTTTATTGCTATGTACTTAAAATCTTATGCTAAAAAAGATCATCTAAATGAAGTCCATGTGGGAGTTGTGGTACTCACTCACGGACGGGTGGCCGAAGGAATGGTACAGGTCGCCAATCGACTGCTCGGCGTTGATTATGCTAAAGCCTTGGAAATGCCATTAGAGGAGAGATCCGAAGATGCACTGCAGCGGGCTATGCATATCGTGCGGCAGGCGGACAACGGCAAAGGGGTTCTAATGTTAGTGGATATGGGGTCTTTGGTGGGTTTCGGTAAGCTGATTACCGATAGCACCGGTATAGTAACCCGCATGGTAACTAGGGTCAATACACCGATGGTGATTGAAGCGGTACGCAAGGCATTGGCTCCGGATGCGGATATTGAGGAAATTGCTAACGCGCTGCACTGGGACAATTCGAACTATGAAACGGATGTATGCCATTTAAGCACGGTTCATAATTTGACGGATGCAATTGTAACCATTTGCCTTACTGGTCAGGGAGCGGCAGAGTGGATGGCAAAAATGATTGCCGAATACATGCCGCAATGTTTGAAACAGATAGAGATCATTCCTATGGGGGCTTTAGTGGAAGAAGACCTTCAGACTCGTTTAAGGCAAATCGGGCAGAATTATAATCTTCTTGCTGTGATAGGAACCTTGGGGACGGTGATACCCGGCATTCCGTTTATTACCGCCAAAGAGATGGTAAAAGGGAACGGTTTGGAAAAATTAAAGAGAATTATACAATTGCGCGGCAGCTTAAATAAAGCAGGATCGATTCATTCTGCGGCTGGAGGGTACTCTCAAAATGGATTAATCCGACCGGAACTCGTATTGCTGAACTGCTCCCATAAAAACAAAAATGAAGTTTTGAATACATTGGCTCAGACATTAGTTAGTCAGGGGCATGTACGGGAACAGTACATCGTATCCATTTATGAGCGTGAAGCATTGGCTCAAACCTTATTTCAGGATGTGGCATTGCCCCACGGCAGTCCGGAATACATTCTGAGGCCAGCTATTGCAGTGATGACGCTTCAAGAGCCGATAGAGTGGGTTGATGGGTATCAAGTAGAGATTGTATTTATGCTGGCTCTCAACAATTATCAAAAAAATGAATTTAAAAAATTATATTCTTTGTTGAATGACCGCGAGCAGCTGATGAAAATGAAGCAATCGAAAAATATAGAACAATTTATGAGGGTGATTACAGATGGACAAATGTTTTGAATTTGACGAGAAAGTGATAGCCGTTGGCTTGGAAGTCAGTGACAGAGAGGATGCATTGCGGCACATGGCACAAATGCTGCACGACGCGGGATATGTCCGCGATACCTACAGCGAGGCTATTATCCGGCGTGAGCGCACTTTTCCTACCGGTTTGCCAACAGGAGAGAATGGAGTGGCAATTCCACATACTGACATATGTCATGTCATCGCTCCGATGATTGCCGTCGGAATTCTTAAAACACCTGTCGAGTTTCAAAACATGGGTGACATTGAGGATGCAATACATGTAAAAATTATGTTTATGCTGGCGATGAATAATTGTGACAATCAAGTGAAATTATTGTCTGAATTGATGCAGATCATTCAGGATCAGTACTTGTTGAAGAAACTGTGCATAGCACAATCGGTAACAGATATTGGCCGGCTGCTGAAGGATAAAATTCACTTTTAGATTGTTTGAAAATGGGTGGAGGAGGTGGAAAACATGAAAACATTTCGCATACTTACCATTTGTGGTACAGGGATTGCTACTTCAACCGTTGCTGCAGAAAAATGCAAACAATATTTGACTAAACGTGGTTTGAAGGTAGAAGTAGTTGAATGCAAAGCGGTAGAAGCGTCTGGGAAAATCCCGGTATATTCTCCCCATGTGGTAGTCGCAACGACCCCGGTTAACGATAGCGCATTGCATGGCACCAAGAAATTTAGCGGATTACCGTTTTTGACGGGCGTGGGTATGGATAAGTTAGCTGATGAGATTGCTGCTTATTTGCAGAGTTTAGAGTAGTATCTCACTACTCTAAACTCTTAGGATGTGATTTTTGCAGAACCTTATAGATTATAAAACAAAAAAATATGGGGAGGAAAGTTTTGTGCAAATAATAAATTTTATTCTTGATCTGGGACCTACTGTCATGATGCCGATCATTATCATGCTTTTAGGATTGCTTTTTCGGCAGGGATTTCCTAGGGCTTTTCGTTCCGGTTTAACGATCGGAATGGGGTTTGCCGGAATATTCCTGGTTATAAGTATGCTGACCAGCAATTTATCGCCAGCAACCCAGGCTATGGTTACAAACTGGGGGTTGCACCTTGATGTAATGGATGTCGGCTGGCCGATCGCGGCGGCGATCAGCTTTGGCACACCCATTGTTCCAGCCGTTTTTATTATGGGTCTGTTCATTAATGTTTTGATGTTGTCTATGAACTGGACCAAAACGATGGATATTGATTTATGGAATTACTGGCATTTTATCTTTTCTGGTGCGTTGATTATGTATCTGACCAACAGTGCTATTTTGGGCATTATTGCATCCGGCATTACCATTGTCATTGTCCTTAAACTGGCTGACTGGACGCAGCCGTATGTGGCAAAAGTCTTTGATATGCCCGGCATATCATTACCACATACTGAGTCCATATCCTGGGCTCCTCTTGGAATATTGTTAAATAAAGTAATCGATAAAATTCCCGGTATCAATAAGATTGATATTAATCCGGAAAAGATTCAAGAACGGTTTGGCGTTTTTGGAGAGCCTATGTTAATTGGTTTGGTTCTTGGTGCATTTATTGGCGTCTTGGCAGGATATACTGTCGAAGGTGTTGTTAAGTTAAGCGTGAATATGGCAGCTGTACTTTTCCTGATGCCGCGAATGGTTCGTATTTTAATGGAAGGTCTATTACCTTTGTCTGAAAGCGGGCGTGAATATCTCAGTAATCGGTTTCCTGGCAAAGAAGTATTTATCGGCTTGGATGCTGCTGTTGTTATTGGTCACCCTTCGGTAATGGCTGTTTGCATTTTGATGATTCCGATTACCCTGCTGTTGGCTGCTGTTCTCCCAGGTAACAGAATCTTACCATTTACCGACTTGGCTGGGTTACCCTTCTGCTTGCTTTGGGCTGTAGCCCCTTCAAAAGGAAATGTATTTAGGGGCCTCATTATTAGTACAATTTTTATGGTTGGTATATTATACATAGCAACCGATTTGGCACTAGTAACTACCTTAATGGCAAAACAAGTAAACTTCCCATTCCCTGAAGGTACCGCTGCCATTTCTTCTCTCGATGGGGGGGCCCATCTGATTCCTTATATTATATTTAAAATCGTTGAAATTTTCCATTAATTTTAAATTGCCTATATATCGTAAGGCTATACTCGTCGGCGTTACAGTCCAATCGTTTTGGTTGGATGCTGCAAGAATCTTGATAAACTTTCCGGGCAGCATTGAATGAAGGAGGTAACTTATGGTTTATGAAATGATGAGAGCCATGGCTGGACCTTATATCTGCAGCGTGGTAGATTCATATATTGCCCACCAGGATGTCCTTAATAGTGTCGTTGTTGCCGGAGGACTTACCTGGCGGGTGTATAAGCAGAAATACTGGAAACGTATCAGGCCGAAAGAGAAGCAAAAAGAGACATTCTTCAGTCGAATTTAATCCATAAAAGACTCGTTATTCTGCTAAATGAAAATATTGTAGACCAATCAAATTTTTTAGAATTTGATTGGTTTTTTCTTTACAATAGAGATATTATTGTTATTTTGATAAAAAAAACAATAAATAAAAAACAATAAAAAAGAAATAAAAAATAATTGACTATTCTAAAAAATGAAAGTATACTAAGTGTAAACATAGGTAAAGGCACTGAACAAATGTAAAAGTGAGAAGATTATTGTGAATAAATAAATCAGGAGGACGAGTGAATGCTGGGATTAAATTACAAATTAGAAGAACTAGAAAAGAACGGTAAGAATATATTGACAGGTATCATTGGAGCCGGTCAGATGGGAAAAGGTATGATCAGCCAGATGACATTGATGAAGGGCATGACGCCGGCAGTCGTTGTGGATATTAATATAGAGAATGCAAAAAAAGCATTTTTGCATGCAGGAATTGATGAAGGAAATATTAAATATGCTAAGACCGCTGCCGAAGCAGATGCGTTTATTAAAGATGGTAAGTCTGTTATTGCGGATCATAGTGATGCTGCCACCAAATCGGAATTGATTCAAGTTGTTATTGATGCAACAGGAGTGACAGAAGTAGGAGCAAAAATTGCTTTAGATACGATACTTGGCAAGAAGCATATTGTAATGCTGAATGCAGAAGCAGATGTTGTGATTGGACCCATCCTAAAGAAGTTCGCTGATGCGGCGGGTGTTATTTATACAGGGGCTGCTGGAGATGAGCCAGGGGCAGTGAAAGAATTATATGACTTTGCCGTAGCGTCAGGTTTTGAGGTTAGAGTGATCGGAAAAGGTAAAAATAACGTGCTGGATTTTGATTGTAACCCAGATACTGTTTTGGAAGAAGCTACTAGAAGGGGTGTTAGTCCTCACATGCTGGCATCATTTAAAGAAGGAACGAAAACAATGGTTGAGCTGGCATGTATGTCTAATGCTACGGGTTACATTTGTGATGTAAGAGGGGGGCATGGC
>Ga0366776_1034_pt1 | contig 18450 bp, 21 predicted proteins | sample BONcelN113001D11_FD_207070 | JGI IMG/M metagenome (GOLD analysis project Ga0366776, IMG submission 207070) | Enriched cells from coal bed in the Powder River Basin, Montana, United States - BONCAT cells N11 rep2 HSBNCT.N11.300.1.D11 ...
CCTTTAAATTTACTGCCGGAATACCAGAAGTCTTTGTCCACCGCTTTATAGGTCAAAGCCCACGCCTGGGATCCTTTGTCCTTTTGGTCGACGAATCTACCGCCGGTACCCGCGAAAATGGTATCGAGTTTGCCGTTGGTGAGCTGCACGAAATAAGAAGCGGGGTTATTATCAACTTTGGTGTTTTGTCCATATTCGGCGGCAAGCGTCCATACATTGTTAAACACATTGTTAATCTTCGCCAAAGCGTTTACAGTCCAAACGTCAGCCGGATGATCGGCATCCTTGAGGTATGTAGTGCCCAATGTAAGCTTCTTGCTTGCTTTCCAGGAAAGATCTGCGGTAGCGATTTCGCGCGCTTCTGTGGGTGTCGAGCCATCGAAATATTTCTCACGACCGTAGTACCCATTCAGTTTCAGTTCCGGACCAACTTTCGCTAAAAATTTAATACCGTCGAGGTTTTCGCTGCTGGTATTGTTTAACAGACCGCGGCCCATTAAGAAGGTCTGACGACCCGCGATCCAGTCCATTCCCAGCGTGTCTTTCACATTGAAGTAGATGCGGTCAACAGTGAATCCCTTGTCATTCCCTATGTCTTCCAGTGCCTTATCTACCCATTGCAAGCGCAGGTTGCCGGTAATTTTTTCGTTAACCGGGCCGCTGAAATAGATCCGCTGCCGCAGGAAGTTATCGGAAGTAGTCGGCTGTCCCGGCTTATCACTTACATTGAGTTGATAACGCGTCTCCGACGAAACTTTTACTTTGGGTTGATTTTGCTCAAGCTTGGTGACGCGAGCGCCCAGTGTGTTGAGCTCACTGGCGAATTCAACCGAAAGCTTATCAATGATCCCCTTGAGGCTCGCATCGGCTTTACTGTATTTCTCTACAGCTTTGGCCGTAATCACCGCCATTTCATAGCGGCTGATTGTTTTATCTCCGCGGAAAGTACCATCCCCGTATCCATCAACGATACCGGCTTTCGCCAATTTAGTAACTGCGTCATAGGACCAATGTTTGGCCGGCACATCGCTAAACCCGGGAGCGGCAAACGCCGTACCGGCAATACCAAGCATAAAAACCATTGCCAGAAGAATTACCATTGTCTTTTTCATTAGATTGCCTCCTTAGGTTTTTTTATTTTTTGCTGAGCCTAAGAAGGGAACTGAGAGAGTTTACTTGTTTCCTCACTATTCCCTTTTTCAAAGAACTCATATTTATCACCTACTTCGAAAGCTGCTCTCGGGAACCTAAGTTATCCCTCCCTTCTTCCCCGTCAGTTTTCTTCGGTGGATAAATCACGATTGCAGGTAATTGGCCTTTATCTTACTCGTTCTTGGCATCACTATTTCGCCATAGCCTTAGCACAGGTATCTATTGCTAAGAGGCGATACCTTTGTTATGAAAATAGCAAAGCACGCCTTCCCCCGGGAAAGATTGTTCTGATAAGGGCACCGTGCTTCTTGGTCGGAGTGGCGGTGTCCTTAAGTCTCTGTGCGGTTTTCGAGGGCTACGGCTTGAATGACAAGGGCTCTGTTTTCAGCGCCGCTCTTAGCTTAACAATTTCCGTGGCGACAAAACCATGACCCGTTACGAAATGGCTCAAATCGTAGTTAAAGCTAAAGAAGGTGCAAATCGGCGCTGAAAACAAAGCCCTTATTGATGGGAGCACAGGTACCTATTCCAAGAGGCGGCGCCTTTGTTATGAAAATAGCAAAGCACGCCTTCCTCCGGAAAAGATTGTTCTGATAAGGGCACCGTGCTTCTTGGTCGGAGTGGCGGTGTCCTTAAGTCTCTGTGCGGCTTTCAAGGGCTTAAACCCTTTTCAACTTTGATCTAGGTATATTATGCCAAATAAAAATGAATTTCTTATGAATGATCTGTGAAAAACTTGTGTTTTTCTTGTGAAGATACCATAAAAAATTCATATGGCAACGACTATCTTAAAGAAACTAAGAGGCTGCTATCTCTAGCAGCCTCTTCTTACTAAGCCTTCAAGACACATATTAAGTTTGAAAAACCTGCTCTCTTCTCACCCAATCTAACGCATCCAGACCGAATAGGCAGCAGTCACCGGCATATTCATCATCGGAACACCGCCGGCCGGCAGCATCGTCATTGCCATCGGCATGGCAGTAACGGGCACAGCATTCATCATGGGCACAGCCGTTTGCATGCCAGTCATTGGCAGACCGGTGATATAGGCAGGAGAGGAATAGGGCATAACGCTCATAGGCGAATAGCCGGTCATAGGCATCATCCCATAAGCTCCCGTTATGTTTCTTATTCCCCAGTAATCAATACTCATCCTGTCGACATATGCCATACCCGGATACATCCCCATCCCGTAGTTCATCCATCCTGGCATCATCATCCACATCGCAATGAAAACAAACAGTGCACCAAACAAAGAGTAAACAGCATAACGCAACCAACGGTTCTTATCCATCGCTGACCCCTCCATATTGAGTATCTCTTCTGTCGCATCAAAGCTCTACATTCTAATCACCAGCTTCAAGGGGCCGTTTGTTTCATTATACTATAGAATTGTGAAAATCTTATGAAGGACTCTGCAATAATATGTAATTTTGCAGCTCAAAAAAAGAAGGTACCGAGACGCTCGTCTCGATACCTTCTCATCTAACCTAGTTCTTGCTTAATTTCCAGAAACTCTTCACGGGTAATATCCCCGCGGGCGAAGCGTTGCTTGGCAATTTCAAGCGCATTATTCTGCCCTGCGGTTTCCTTGCTTTTCCCGCTAATAGTCACGGTTTCGATTAGCCAGCGTACGAAAAAGAAGGCTGCGGCCGCAACAAGTACCCAAAACAGTACCATAAATATCATGGACAGAATTCCTCCCCCCATGAAACCACCGTAACCCATTCCGTAGCCGCCCATTCCGCCACCCATTCCATAACCACCCATCCCGTATCCCATGATGTCTCCTCCTCGTTATTGAGATTAAGGAACAAAAGGTAAAAAGGTCGCTAAACTCGGTCAATCCCTCCTCCACCTCAACCCGTAAGAGCGACATTGGTCGCATCTTCATTATAGCATCTAAATATGAAAATCTTATGAAGTTGAGGTGAAGGACAAAATTAATGTGTCGTCATAATTTTCGATGGCGCTTGTTTTAACAAGTCACGTACTTTTTGGACCTGCTTTTCTACGGCTGCCTGATTGGGAGAAGCCTTATTCAATTCGTCATTCAAGATACCAATCTCATGGTGCATACTGTCCCGAAAAGCGGTATCGGTGAAATGGGGAGCCAGCCGGTCATCGAGAGATGCAAGCGTTGCGCCAGCTTGTTTGGCTTGCGGCCATTGATTGGCTTTAGCGCTACTGCTGATTTGATCGACGGTCTGCGTCATCTGACTCATGATCGGTTTAGGATCTTCCATCGCTGCTTTAGGCTGCTGAGGAGCTGGCTGGGCAGGCGGTTGCTGTTTTGGTGTGCAGCCGATGGCAGTGACCATCATAGCGAATACCAGTACGATCGCAAGTATCCATCGCAGCTTCATCGTTATCTCTCCTTCACTTACATCATGCCCATGCCGCCGCCGGATGATCCTCCACCCGACATGCCCCCACCGCCGGACATATTCATCATGCCCATGCCGCCACCGCCGGACATGCCGCCGCCACCGGACATATTCATCATACCCATGCCACCGCCAGGATTGCTTTGCGGCATGTTACCCATCCCCATTGGCTGGTTACCCATACCCATTGGCATTTGACCCATTTGCATGTTACCCATCGGCTGGTTGCTCATGCCCATCGGCTGATTCCCCATTCCCATTGGCTGGTTGCTCATACCCATCGGCATCTGGCCCATCATCGGCATATTCATCATACCCATGCCGCCACCTTGCATATTGCCCATCGGCTGGTTCATGCCCATTGGCATGCTATTCATCTGCATGTTTCCCGCTGCATTAATAGCGATCCCACCGTTAGGCAAGGGATAGATCACCAGCCCGTTAACCTGCATGCCGGCCCCAGACATGCCGCTCATACTCATCGGCTGCATGCCTTGCTGCATCATCCCCATATTGCCCATACGCATTCCGTTATTATTATCCATGCGCATTCCATTGTTTGGCATCATGGCCATGTTATTCATACCCATGCCGTTGGAGTAGCCGCCTGGCGTTAAGAGGCCAGCGAACGCCAGCAAAAGCAGAATCCCCAGAAACGAATACAACGCATACCTTAGCCACGTATTTTTGTCCATTGATTTTTCCTCCCTCGTAATATTCTGCTGTTTAGTGGGAGTAACCGCGTTACCCCCGGCAATGTATCGTACTAACGCGATGGAACCGATTCCGAAGGCCAAGATCAGAAACAAGATCAGAAACAAGGTGTACGCGGATCCGAGAAATCCCAAAAACCCCATATTAATCACCCCATAGCCACGAGGCAACCAGGACTGCTGCTCCGGCTAAAATAAACGGCGTTAGCAGAAAGATAACCTTGGTCGTCAGACTATGTACTTGGTACAGGAATGGAGAGAACTGACCATGCTTTGATTGTTTCACCCCCTGCTCCTCAGTGTGCCACCAGAGTAAATCATTTAAGGTTACATTGGAGGCATGCATCATCCGCATCATCTCCCCCATGGACGAACCCATCATTTGCGTCATCATCCCTGCCGGTTTGTCGGCAGGGACCGCCCACAGCTGAGAAAGCGCAATAATCGTAATGATAAAAAATAGGCTGAAAAGCTGCCAAAATGGTATCTTCGCACCGTTCACCGGGGATCTTCCTTTCTGGGTCCTAAAGCAATTACAGCCAACACCAGTATCAGCGCTCCGATTAGAAGTACGGACGAGTACTCCATCACCATCCGGGTACTTCCGGTTTCCATTGCAGCTACCCCCATCAAGGATTGGTCCATGGCTTTCATCATCCCCTGCATGAACCGGCTTACCTGCTGCTCTCCCGGCGGCGGCGCGGCGGTGGAGATGGCAACAACTGCCATGGCAAAAAAGAATGATGAAGCAATCAGCCACATAGCTAGCTTAGCCCACGGTTGATTGATCAATCCCGCTACTGTCAGCGGACCAACACTTGCCGGCGCCTTATTCGGCCAGATAAGCGCATGCGCCTCCTGGTAAATATGCCAAATCAGGCTGAGCAAAACAAAGTAGGTGAGTTTCTCGTGAACAAACATGGAAAACGCTAACGCGGCTTTGTTTTGCTCATGGTTTCCCCACAACACGACGCCGCTTAATATGAACATCATCGTGGTCAGCAGGGTAAACCGTCCGTAGCCGGTACTCCCAAAAACTGCCCACGGAAGATTTTTACCGTTTACCAGCACACGTGCTGCCTCAAAAGCGATCATGAGAAAGGTCAGCAGTACATAGAAGGCCGCGAATACCCGGTGCACGAAATCGGCAGTGGTAATATCATACTGCAGTAGCCAGCCGAACCGTGCTCCGGTCATAGCCAGTCCGCTCAACAGCAGTATCGCGAAAACTGCCGCCCAAATCCAATGAAAAATTACATAGGCAATTTGCATTAGACTAGTTTAGATCTCTCTTCATCATCACCACTCTGAGCGAGTGCCGGGTATGGTCCAGCGGTTTCCGTTGCGTTTGTGCTTTCGCCTTGCATATTAGTCGTGTTTTCAGCGAAAATATTAGTTTTCGCATATTGGAAAAGCGCTGCTGAAAGCGCAATTACCAGTGCGATAACCAAGAGCTTGATCAAAAAGCCAATCAGGGCCATCAGCAGGAAATACGGATTCAGGTAGCCAAAAAACAGCACTTTGATAAACCCCATTACGAAATAGAGCGCCAGGATGCCGGCAAAGGCATAAGCGGCAACTTTTAAGACCGGGTCTTGGCTGATGTACTCAACAGGTTTCGAGCTTCTGACGTACTCAACCGGTTTCGAGCTTTTAATCCTGCTCTCTTGCGCGTTATAAAGCTTCCTGAGACCGGCCAGCAGACCGCCAATGAGCGCAAATACGAGCACCAACATCAATATGTGAATCAAGAAGGATATCAAACTCCCCAGAAAGCTGCCGGAATATCCGTAACTAGACCCCATTTCACCCGGCCCGCCTACTCCGCCGAAATTGAAGCCGAATAAAAAGCCGAAGACAATCAACCCGAAGAATACCACCACTACTGCCCGCAGAATTGGATCATTTCTGAACGTCTCGTTCACTGTGTTCATCCTTTCTTATGTTAGATTACTCACCGACTGCTATTGGAAGAAGACCTGGTAGACTCGCGCACCATTTTCCTGATCATAGTCAGCATCCAGACTATGAAAGCAAAGACAATAACCGCTACGGCCAGATTAATGACAATTCCACTGACCGGAGAAGAATTGCCCATCGCTCCATGCGGCGCTGCCTGCATTCCCGCGTTTGCCACCTTCGCCTCATACGCCGTTTGGGTAAGCTGCTGATTTAAATCATCCAGCAAACGATTGAGCATGACAGACGAGCGGCCTAATTCGCTGATACCCTGGTGAAGTTGCTGCATTTTTTGGGTGTTATAGATATAACCGCTCTGCGGAGCATACGGGTTGACATTTGCCAGTATGAATGCCTCCTGCAGCAGCCGGTTGGCCTGACTTATTTTAGCCCGGTTCTGGGCGATCAGCGCGTAACGGACGGTATAGACCTGCTGTGGCAGCATATTACTCTCATTCATGAGGCTTTGATCAATGAGGTCATTATTTAAGTCGTTTAACAGCATCATCGCTTGCGACAATTTAAAGATGCCATTGTGCAGCATTTCGAGCTTGTTTTGATCAAAGACTATGTTTTGGGTTGTCGGTAGGTCAGGCAGCTTCGATGGGGTTGTCTGCGGCGCGTTAGGATTAATATTGATGGTAACTCCATCGCGCTGCGCCGCGTTCGGGGTTCCGGGAGCCATCCCCCCATCTCTCGGATAATCGCTCATCCGGTTCGGCATGGTAATCTGGGCGTAAGGGTCGCTGGTCACAAGCTCCATAGCCTGATTAAGTGAAGTCAATGCCTGCGTCAATTTGTCGCGATTTTGATTAGCTAAGACATTGAACGGACCGGCTTGCTGAACAGCTCCATGTCCGCCTGCATGTTCACCTCCCTGCATTTGCTGCATCTGCTGATGATCACCTTGTACCCCTTGTTGCCCGGCCATCATCCAGATTTGCGACCAGTCCCATCCCAACATGTTCGTTGTGTAAAAAATACCGCCGGCAATCAAGCTGCCAATCAAAACAAGGACAAAAAGAAACTTTAGGAACCGCAATCGAATCACTCCATATATTCTCTTATTAGTAATATGGATTTATGGGAATCGAAATATACGGAGTTTTTATACCAGCTGCATTTGTCTAGGCGGACTAGTATTTCATTTTGGTTTCCAATATAATGTAACTAGCAGAATTGTGAAGGATGGTGGCTAGAAAATTGATCGGCGAAAAAACCATTTATAAGGGGCTGCCCTTTTTCTTAGGTGCGCTTGGTATGATATTCGGCTTGGGCTGTTACTATATAGAAACTTGTTTTACCGACGCTTCTCATTTTGCCTGGTGGTTCGCTTTCTTCACCGTTCAAACGGCTACCGGCATTGCCATTGGCCTCTTACTTAAACGATTATATTTCGGCGCCAATACGGACAGCCTAACTGAGCTTGCTAACCGCGCCTTTTTCTATAAAAGTCTTGACAAGCACCTCCATAACCCGGCGGCATCCGGTCTCAGTCTAGTCCTTATCGATTTGGACAACTTCAAAAGTATCAATGACACTTACGGACACCTGGCAGGCGACGCAGCGCTCAGAAAGCTGGCCAATCTTCTTCGCGCCCATGCGCCGCAGAAATTTACGGTCGCCCGTATCGGCGGCGATGAGTTTGCGATAATCCTGCCTGCTACTGACCTGACTGCCGCTCAAGAATTGGCGGAAACCATCCGGCAGGCGGCGGCAAACGAGTTAAAGGAATGTAATCTTACCCTAAGTCTAGGAGTTACCCATGTTACCGGTGAAACCAGACCCGACCAGATTGTCACTCAGGCCGATACCGCTCTCTATCGGGCAAAAAATAGTAAGAATACTGTTTCTCATTTCTATCAAACGATGTCTGCGGGAAACATCAGCGTTGTCTGAGTTGGCATCTTTCCGGGCCTTCTCTAATAAGTAAAACGAAACCGCCCTCTTAACTGCAAGCTCCCAATCTCGGCAAAACAGTTGATATCGCCGTATAGAATCCGCTAAGGCAAGAGGGAAATCCCCTCTTGCCTTATTATTTGCATTTAATTCAAAGCCGCTACTTATGAAGATAGTTTGAACAAGGCAAGATTATTTTCGGCAGGCAAAAAAAATTGCCCGGCATAAAACTATACCGGGTTTAGAAGTGAGTGACGATGTTATACAATTGAACTTGAGGGATTGATCTTAGTATACAATATAGTTATGTAGATCTTATGAAGGAATCATGAAAAAGTTTATGAATATAAGCGCTACCGTCATGAAATTTCTACTAACAATACCTTTTATTTCTATTGATAGCGAATTATAGAAGGATTTGTCATATTTTTCTTGAAATTATGTGTCATTAAACCAAAAGGAGCGAGATAGTATGAAGAAAAAATTAGCGGTTTTATTCAGCCACATTTTGGTGTTTTCTTTGCTCATTGGCGTCATGATTCCCGCTGTTAACGCCATGCCGATGACAGGAATGGGAGAACAGGGCAAGCAAGACAAGCAGCAGATGCAGTCCATGGTCAAAGAAGTGATGATGTCTCCTGAAATGAAAGATATGATGATGGGCATGATGAAAGAAATGATGATGAAGCCTGAAATGAAAGACATGATGACAGGCATGATGAAAGAAATGATGATGAAGCCCGAAATGAAAGACACCATGATGGGCATGATGAAAGAAATGATGATGAAACCCGAGATGAAAGGCATGATGATGTCCGCCAGCCCCTCCAATACAGAGCAACCTCCTGAGAACCAACCGCCCCAAGATCCAGAACACAAATCTGAACATGAGAAACATCAACAGAAATAAAACTTTCTATCCTATATACATAGTAACAAACCCGAGCAGGCACTAACAAATTACCTGCTCGGGTTTTTAATTTGCTTACCCTGCTACTCGTTTGCTCCCTAATGATTTCCGGCATCCTTTCCGGTTTCTCCAACACTGCCCGCTCTAAACGCCCGCGATAATTTCGATAAAGAGCTTCAAGACCGGACATATAATCCATAAACTGCTGAACCGCCGGCTCTACCGTCACAATATTCGATTTCACCAGACTCCATTCACGCCCTTCGATCACTGCCGCGTCTCCATAGTGGGGAATATCAGACTGGAGAGCAAACTGTTGTTTCAGTGTTGCCGCAAGCGCGCTAGTCGCTTCAGCTTCGCCGTGAACCAGAAATACATTGGCAGGCTTCTGCCTGAAATGATCAACCCATTTCAAGAGCTGCTCCCGGTCCGTTGAGCGCTTTCGATTCCTCAGCGGTCCGGGTAAAGACAAGGTGGGGCATATACAAGGGATTGTCGTGCTCAAAATACGTCATGTTATAGGTTTCCACATCATAATCCTGTGGTTTTGTCTAAATATATCGGTTGCGGAAATCGCCAGAGGCCTATCGATGATTACGGGTATATCCGGTATTTTTCCTGCTTTCTGAAGCTGGTGGAGATGGTAAAAGAATTATTTGAGTCCGGCCCACCGCAAAGTTGTCCAAGTCGTCATGACTACGGTTGCCGTAGGTAGATTTCATAATTAGATAGTCGACGTCCTCAATGTAGCTGGGGTCTTTAATGATGGGCTGATCGGGCTGACCAAGATCTCCTATAAATACAAGCTTGTTTGTCTCCCCTTGTTCGGTTGCCCAGATCTCGAGAATAGAAGAACCCAAAATGTGACCGGCATCTCGGAAACGAATGCGTACTCCGTCATTCAGTTTTAAATCGGTATTATATTTTACCGGAGCAAAATGCTGTAAACAGTCCTGAGCGTCAGCAACTGTGTACAAAGGCTCTGCAGCCAGCTTTCCCGCCCGCTGGCTCTTCTGGTTTGCTATTTCCGCGTCGAATTCCTGGATATGGGCGCTGTCCGGCAACATGATGGAACAAAGCTCGACCGTCGCTTTTGTTGCGTATATGGTTCCCTTGAAACCCTCTTTTACCAACTTGGGCAAAAGACCACTGTGGTCAATATGCGAATGCGTAAGCAAAACGCAGTCAATGTCGGCAGGATTATAGGGAAAAGGTCGGCAGTTGAACGCCTCGATGATCTTTGATCCCTGAAACATGCCGCAGTCAACCAGCATATTAAGGCCGTTGGTCTCCAAAAGGTATGATGATCCGGTAACAGTCATTGCCGCTCCTAAAAACGTAAGTCTCATGATATTGCCTCCTATCGTCCTGCAATCTAATTCACATTCAGCCATGCTTTCCCTGCATAATAAAAATCAGCCATTTATCCGCTCTTGTTACTATTCATTGAGGAGCTTGCACTTTAATGAGCTGTTCCGAATTACCGGTAAAAACAGCTTTTTCCTATAAACTCCCTAAGTATCGAATTAGAGACAACTTCTGCGTCAGGAATTATCTCGAAATAGGCTAGGAAACTGATGAGCCGCCTTGCCTCAGCGTACTCCGGATGCTCTTTACTCACCTCTCTTAGAAGCGGCTCCGCATATAGTTTCAGCACGCCAAGTTCATAGATCAATGCTGAGTTAAACATGATGTCCGCTTCTTCCTGAAACGGGAAGATATTCTGATCCTCGCCCCGCCGCACGGAAGGCCAAAGCTTGAGCGTTGCCAGAGCATCATGCCCCCGGAACTGGCTATCGCGGACAATCCGGCGAAGCAGCCGGGTATCTGTTGTCGGTATTCGATTGTGACTGTCAATGGATAACTGGGTTAACGCGCTGATATAAATCTTGATTTTCTGCTGTTTCGGAACCGATTGGGTAAGCCGCTCATTAAGACCGTGGATGCCTTCGATAATAAGGGGTTGTCCTCTTTCTATTTTTATGGCATGGCCTTTGTATTCACGCCGGCCGGTAGTGAAGTTGTAAGACGGGACCTCTACCTCTTCACCATTTAGCAGTTTTGACAAATGCTCATTGAATAAATTTAGATCAATTGCTTCAATCGTTTCAAAATCGTAATTGCCGTACTGATCGCGAGGCGTGCTGGCACGATCGACAAAATAATCGTCGACAGATATCGGCACTGGCCTTACACCATTTACGCGCAATTGAATGGTGAGGCGCTGAGCAAAGGTGGTTTTCCCTGATGAAGACGGCCCTGCCACTAAAATTACCCGGGTGTCTTCTATGTTTTCCACAATGCGGTCTGCGATCTGCGCGACTTTTTTCTCATGGAGAGCTTCAGCAATACGGATAATATTGTCGGCATTCCCCTGCTGTGCTTGTTCATTTAAAGATGCGACATAGTCGCAGCCGAGTATTTTAGCCCATTGTTCCGCTTCCCGGAAAACTTTGCATAGCTTATGCTGCCCGTTAAATTCGGGAAGTTCGCTTGGTTGCTCCTTCTCAGGGAAACGCAAAATAAAGCCTGCTTCCCAGCGTTTCAGCTCAAAAATCCTGAGATATGACGTGTTTGGCACCAGCACTCCATACATATAGTCATAAACATCACCACAATAATAGATGCTAACCGTGTCTTTCTTTAATTGACGAAGCAGCTTAACCTTTTCCTGTTTGCCGGTAGCCTCAAAAAGGCGGACGGCCTCCTCCAGCGGGTAGCTGTGGCGAACTAACGGTATATTAGCTTCGACCATTTGGGACATGCGTTGCGCAATATTCACGATGTCAGCCTCCGTTGCCTCGCGCCCCAAATGAAGCTCACAGTACAATCCCTTGCTAAGGGAATGCTCCACAGTAACCTCGCCCTCGGGGAGAACCTCGCGCACCGCAGCAACCATCACAAAAGTCAAACTGCGCTGATATACTTTAATACCCGGCTCGGAGGCCATTTCGATGAATTCCAGATGGCAATCTTCCACAAGAGAAAATTGCAACCCTTTAATCTCATTGTTGACCTTGGCAGCTACAATCGGCGTTTTATATGCAGCCTGCCATTCTTGTGCGATGTCCAGCAAAGAAGTACCGTATTTGTATTGACGCACCATTGTGTTAGCCATATGTACCGTTATTACCTCGCCCATTGTGATCCCCCTGCGCAAATATAGTGAATACCGATTTGTCCTTTCTTTATTAATTTTCATGATTATCATACTATACGTTTATGTAGATCTTATGAATAAGCTATGAAAATGTTATGAAGTCCATTAGAATATTAAAAATATTATAAACATGTGAGCCATATCACAGTTTGTGCACCGAAACTCCTGTAATCTTAAATCAACAACGAATATATCAAATTAAAAAGCCGTACTCATCTAACCAAAACGGAGGTGTCTATATGAAAAGTATATCCACGTTTATCGCCCTGTTCTCGGCCTTTGTTTTAACCCTTACCTCTGTAGTTCCGTCTCATGCGGGAACCCAAGCCTTCCTCTACATAGCCAATGAAGGTGGCAGCATCAGTAAAGTAGGCGTATCTACCAACCGTGTGGAAGCCACCCTTTCAACCAACGGTTCAGTACATAATGTACAGATCTCTCCCGATGGCCGGCTCCTCGGAGCGACAGTAACACCTGTGGCACATGGGCACGGAACGGCAAAGACCCCGGGCTTAGCATTATTCTTCGATACAGATACAGACAAGTTAATTCAGTCTGTCACAGTAGGCAACCATCCTGCCCATATCGTCTTTACCCCTGACAACCGGTATGCGCTTGTAACCAATAGTGATGATGGAAATCTGTCAGTAATCGATTTGGTTAGCTATTCTGTCATTAAATCGATTGCCACTGGTATAGGCCCGCATGGGTTTCGTATATCTAGTGACGGTAGGTTGGCCTACATTGCCAATATGAAGGAAGATACTGTAAGTGTTATTGATCTGACCAGCTTCACTGAACTTCGCAAAATAAAAGTCGGGCAAGCGCCGGTCACTACGGGCATCACATCAGACGACCAAAAACTTCTTGTCACATTAAATGCAGAGAATAGACTGGCGATTGTGAACACGGCAAATGATACAGTGAAAACCATTCCTGTAGGCATCGGACCCGCCCAAGTCTATATAGCTCCCGATGACAGGTATGCCTTTGTTGCTAATCAGGGAACTGAACAAAATCCCTCAGTAACAATATCCAAAATTGATCTAACGACGGACATAGTGGTAGCCACCATTGAGACAGGTAAAGGCGCGCACGGAATAGTAACAAATTCGGATGGCCGTTACGCATATGTCACAAATATGTACGAGGATACCGTCTCCATTATCGATAATTCCAGTAACAGATTGGTTGCAACAGTCACCGTAGGGAAAATACCTAATGGGATAACCTATAATCGGTAAAGTGTGCGGTTATAAGTAAAACAGTCCTGACAAGAGGTCTCCGCATCTTATCAAAAAAACACATAAAGCCTATCAGAAAACTGAAGGCAGGGTGAGAATGTACCGCTCTCCCCTGCCTTTGCTGTTCCTAATATTATGGTGCCTTCCATTTTTGTCTAATCATGATGGATAGGCTCCAGGACAGATTTTGTATCCTTTATTTCGACAAGATGGCTGTAATGACCAGCTGCATGTGCTCGCCTGCCTGCCGCTTCGCTCACTGCCACTTCCAACGTCACACCACGCGCCTCCCTCCGGGACGCTAAAGCTCGCGTCGTGTGCCTGTCTGCTGCTATCTCATAGTCTTCAAAAGAAAAGCAGGCATGGTCGCTGAGGCCTCCCATCCCTGCCTTATTTCCCTTCTCTCATTTTAAGCGCTCTGGCAATCACCGATTGCACTACAGGACCACATCAAGTACCCGCTGGGGTTTTTATATGACATTCCGTACCGGTATTTGCACCTGTATGATGTTGAATATCGTCAAGATTAGAGCAGCATTTTTTAACGGCAATATGTTCGATAATTTCCCTTTCAGTTACGTTTTTGCAATAACATACGATTGGATTTTCCACTACAGCACCTCCTTTACTATATAGTATACGCAAAAAATGTATCTACTCCTTCCGCGCTGCCTCCGCTACCCTGGCGCACCAAAACACCACAGGCGCAACGCCAGGGCGCGGCTCGGCCCCGCTTCAGGGATAACGGGAACACGCGGCGGCTCACCGCCGATTGAAGCGGGCGCTCAGAGGCTATGCCTTCGCGCATGGCGGCAGCAATGTATCATAAAAAATATTCCAAAACTCTCGATTATGTAGTTCGGTGAGATGCCTTGCTTGGGATTGCCCAAATGCTTCAAGATTTAACTCTACGGGTTGACCAACCCATAAGATCATAAACGATTCAGTATCCAAATAAAGCCTCAATAAATTGAACGATCGCCAAAATTACAGCTCCTGTTGCCCACCATTCTGTTACGTTGTTTGTTATAACTAACACAAGTAGCGTTGCCCCAATGATCATTCTCATTATTCTATCGGCAGTTCCTAAGTTCTTTTCCCAGTCAAGTTCCACGTATTTCACCCCTAGTTTTTAAGATATCCTGATTGAGAATATCTTATCAAAGAAAAGAAGGAGTTATAGTTGTATATACAGCAAGCAGCTTTGTGGCCTGTGTGCAATAATATGTAATGACTGTGCTGTTGAATGTGCCAAATTCCAAGATGAGCACTGTCAAAAATGTGCGGAGTTCTGCCGTAAAATGTCTAGATAACACAAAGGGCGCGGTTTGCGCCTTTTATTATTTAGGCTGTGCTCGCACAATGTATTGCTAGATTAATAAATGTTATGCGAGTGTTTTTCACCCGCTTGTTAAGCAACTATTAATGTATTAGAAAAATTCACAAGAAAAACATAAGAAATTCACAAGTTCTTCATACGAACTTCATAAATCATTGGTATAATTATGTAAATCGTTCACAAGGCGATAACAAACATGAAGAGTGCAACTGTATTAGGAGACTTAACGGTACATAACTATATGGAGCAACCTGTCAGCACTAATACAAGTCAGCAAACAAAACAACCTCAAATGAATAATCCCTAAACCAAGTATGCTCACTCGAGTCATCACGGAGAAAGGAGGAAACACATTATGGCAATATCAGGAATGTCAGGAATGTCAGGAATGCACGGTTCTCATCATGGGCAACAAGCCACAAAAGCTACCGCTAACAGAGCTACCGTTCAACAGTCACCCGTAGCAACCGACTTGGCAAAGTCCTCTGACCCCCATAAAGGACACGCTGAACCCCATAAGGGACACACAGTTGATTTGTCTGCCTAACCCAAAACAAAACAAGAGATACAGACTCATTTGAGTCTGTATTTTTTATGCCACTACATAACAGGGCTTCAAACTGTTAGTTACTACATGGCGTGAATTTACAAACGCTCTGCCAAGCATATCTTGCTTCTTATTTCGCGTACTCAAACGCTTGTGAAGTTCGATGTAGCGGAACCATTCGAGATACGAGTTAATGTATTTTGTGGCTACTCCTTGGAACGGCAATCCGCTTACGGAAACGGGAGTGGAAGGCGTTAATATTACCTTCACTCCTGCTATTTCAGAACATATGTACGTCTATTATACGATATTAGTATGTCCATGCAAATAGGGAGCAATACTCAATGCGAACACAGCCATTATTTAAACCCACGAATCTTGTACTATTATTCATTGTAGTTTTTTATTTTGCACCTCAATTACAAGAAAGATGTCCTTATAGTACCGTTTGATACGAACAACTTCAAATCCAGCCTTTTTTATGATTTGCAGGGTATTTCGGTTCAAATGACAGCCATCGCATAGATGCTTCCAGAGGGGTGTCAACCAGTCCTGAAGGCGACTAAGGACCGGATGATTTAGTCTGACATGTTCAAAAAAAAGGATCTGTCCATCCGGTTTACAGACCCGACGGATTTCTTCCAAAGCTTTAAAGGGATCGGGTATCGTACAGAGGACTAAAGTGCCTACGATCGTATCAAATGAATTGTCGGGAAAGGGCAGCTCCTCGCCCCTGGCCAATATGACTTCAATCGGAACTGTGGCTCTTGCGGCTCTCGCTAGCGACTGTTCTCTCATTAGGGGTTCCGGTTCAACAGCGAACACCTTTATTACCTGTGTATCCTCATAATAAGGAAAATTAAATCCCGTACCCGAACCAATTTCCAGTACTATTCCGGTTGCTTTATGAATTAGTTCTTTACGAATATCCCGAAATCCCCTGCGTTCTAAAGGCTCCATCAAAGTATCATAGAACTTGGGAAACCATTTACTCATTTATCCTTCATCTCCAAGCAAGCTCACATAGTATTTAAAACAAACAGTTATCTAACCTGTACTCTAAATTTCCCATCGGGTTAACCATTTTATTCGATATTGTAACGCATAACAAAACAATGTCTTTAACCAAAATGGCCCACATCCCAAGATAGTATGTGAAAAAGGCAGCATCCGATTTTACTCGTAGCTACCGTTTTTGCATCTTTACTTCACGATGAATGTACACCGAAAAATTACGTTTCAACGTTGATGTATCCCCCGAACATTCCCATGCTGCAAGTGAACGGGTATTTACCAGGTTTGTTGGGAGTAAATTCTACGGTGGTTATACCCTTTTTCAAAGCTTGACGAATATCAAAATCCGGTATAACCAGACTAGACAGGCATCCCCCGTCATAGGCCTTCTTAAAATTAACCTTTACCGGAACACCTGCTTTTACTTTGACTTCATCCGGGGTGTACCTGTTTTGTCCAACGATTATATCAACCTCTTGGTATCCATTATTTTGTTTGGCATAACTATCAGTCTGGACGATGGGTTCCTTTGTCGATGCCTCCGATGAGCTGAAAACACTTTGCAGTGAAACTGCGTTACCAGAAAATTTAGCTATAAAGAACAGCAAAACAAAAGCTACAGGGACAATATACCATTTGCGAACCAGAATATTATCGACACGATCCTCTTTTGCCGATGACTTACTTTCTTTCTCGCTCACGCCAGCTTCCTCATGAATCAGCCTGACTAAAAAAAGCATAACTACGATAAAAACCAAATTGATAAAAGCGATCATAAAGGCAGGCAGCTGGTAGAGAACCATCACGCCCAGCATAGATCCCATCATCCCGCCCATGATTCCAGCCATCATACCGTCTATCGCCGCCATCAGACTTACAGGCTTGCCGGTATAATAGCCAGTGATCATGCCGGTAGAAACAGACAAAACGGTTGGGAAGAACAAATTCCCCTTCGAGAGTGTACCGAGCACCGTACCAATCAGCATGCTGGACATCATAGCAGCCGTCATCGCAATCATCATCGCCGCCATACACGTCAGTTTCTCTTTATGCCGGTACGTCAGCACCATTACGTACCCTGTCACAATAATGGAAATGAAAATAGTTATAACTACGAGCAAAGATAGCGCCTCCTGTTAGGGCCTGCAGCCGTTATAATTTGAATTACGTATTGAATTTTTACCTTCATCCCTCAGCATTGGCGCGAGATTGTTTCAGAGATTGCATTTCCTTTAAAAGATGAGCATTTTGCTCTGTTAGCTCATTCATCTTGGTTTGTAATACTTGAAACTCTTCGGGAGAAACCTGAGATTGTTCCGTTCTGTTCCCATCCCCATGCTTATGTCCGCTGAACATGCCTTTCATGCAGAATAACATCATCAAAGGACATAGTAAAGTTAACAGTATACTCCAGTCCATATTCTTTAAACTCCTTTTTCTGCTTCGTTTTTGTTATTAATAACACTGGCAAACAATATTATCAGGCCCAGATAACACCATGATCCATTACCCGTTTTTCCTGTTGTAAATGAAATATATCGCGCCCAAAATAATTACGGGCAGAGCTGTCCACAAACAGATAGTTAAAAGAGTATATGAAAACTCCCACAGAGAAAACCCTGTCCCCATCCCCAAGGCAGCCATGGTAAGGCAAGAGATACCCACGGCTATCAAAGCTATTGAAATTATTATGCCTAGTAGTTTCATTGGCTTCTCTCCCCGGCAGGGTTAGGAAACTTGATGCTGAACGTTGTACCTGCGCCCAATTGGCTCATTACCTCCATCTCCCCGCCTTGCATTTCAACTAACTTTTTGACGATGGCCAAGCCAAGTCCCGTGCCCCCGTAATCTCTGGAACGTGATTTCTCCACGCGATGGAAGCGTTCGAATATATAGGGGAGCTCCCCGGCGGGAATACCGATACCGGTATCTGTTACCTCAATAGCAATAAATTCAGCAGTACGATTTACTCTGACGGTTATGCTTCCTTCGTTTGTATACCGGATGGCATTGTCAAGCAGGTTAATAAGAATCTGCTGCATGCGGTTTCCATCCAGCGGTATGATCGGAATGTCATCTTCAATAAAATTGATTGTAATGCCTTTATGCATCGCTTTTATCAATTT
>Ga0366776_1038_pt1 | contig 17973 bp, 14 predicted proteins | sample BONcelN113001D11_FD_207070 | JGI IMG/M metagenome (GOLD analysis project Ga0366776, IMG submission 207070) | Enriched cells from coal bed in the Powder River Basin, Montana, United States - BONCAT cells N11 rep2 HSBNCT.N11.300.1.D11 ...
GCTCTGGAGGCGACCTTGAGGCTCTACCTGGAGGGGACCGCGGAGCGGGACATACCGACCCTAGGCATGCTTTCTGCAGAAGCATCGGTTCAAATGCGCACGGATGTACTGCCGAGGTTATAGAAGAATACAGCCAGGTCGGCGGAGGATCCGTACCCGGCCAAATGCTGAATACCTTTTCGGTCGCCATACAGCCGTATGAAATAACGGTCATGGAATTGGAACGCCGCATCCGGCAAAGTGATACGCCCATCATCGCACGGATATCGAGGAACAGGCTGCTGCTCGACGTCCGAACGCTTGAGGAAAAGGATTTCCCGTATATTGCGGCGCGTATCGCTGAGTGCCTGAAAACCTGAAGCGGTTTTAACCTTTTGCAGCATTCGGAGGGCTCTTCATGAAGAATATAATCATCGGCACTGCCGGACACGTCGACCATGGGAAAACCTGCCTGATCAAGGCTATGACGGGCATAGACACAGACCGCCTGGAGGAAGAGAAAAAACGCGGCATCACCATCGAACTCGGTTTCGCTTACCTGGACCTTCCGGATGGGGAAAAGGTAGGCATCATCGATGTGCCGGGGCATGAGCGCTTTATCAAGAACATGCTGGCTGGCGCGGGCGGGATGGACATGGTGCTGCTTGTAGTGGCTGCGGATGAAGGGATCATGCCGCAGACGCGGGAGCACCTGAATATACTGTCGATGTTGGACATAAAGAGCGGCGTCGTAGTGCTGACGAAATCCGACCTTGTAGAAGAAGATTGGATGGAGTTTGTCATCGATGAGGTCAGAAATGAGCTCGAAAGTACTTTTTTGAAGGACGCCCCAGTTATACCTGTTTCTTCCCATACCGGCGCGGGCATTGAGCGGCTGAAGCAGGAAATATTCCGCATAATTGAAAAGGTCCAGCCCAAAAGCATGGTTAAAAGCTTCAGGATGCCCGTTGATAGGGTATTCTCCGTAAGCGGCTTCGGAACGGTCGTAACAGGCACGCTGATCGAGGGCACAGTTTCGGCGGGCGATCCGGTAACCGTATATCCGGCAGGACATACTTCAAAGGTAAGGAATCTCCAGGTTCACGGTCAGAATGTCAAAACGGCCTGGGCGGGGCAGAGGGTTGCAGTCAACCTGGCCGCGTTTAAAAAGGACGAGGTTATGCGAGGTGATACCCTCGCCGAGCCGGATTCAATGGAACAGACCATGATGCTTGATGTGAAGCTAAACTCTTTTGCTGACACCACCCGTTTGATAGAAAACGGATCGATACTGCATTTTTATCATGGAACCAGGAATATTCTGTGTAAGGCAATACTACTGGACAAGGACAACCTTAAAGCGGGCGAAGGCTGTTATGTGCAGCTCCGGTTGAACGAGTTTCTGGCCGTCAAATCAGGAGACCGCTTTATCGTAAGATTCTATTCCCCGGTAGAAACGCTGGGCGGAGGAGAAATACTCGAAGCAAATCCCATCAAGCACAGGAGAAATCAGCCGAGTGTAATCGAGAGCCTTCGGATTAAGGAAAAAGGATCCCTGACAGAGAAGGTTCTGCAGGCTGTAATCGAGTACAGCCCAAGGTTTGCAGATATGGGATATATCAGTAAACGCCTGACGATAGATGTCGACGAACTGCAGGAGGAATTGTCCAAAATTTCCGATCAGTCATCCCTGGTAAGAATAAATGATAAAATCGTTGTGCACTCCGGTTTTATGCTGCAATTACGCTGTCGTCTGGTTGACATTCTGTCGGAATACCACGCGAAAAATCCCTTGCTGTCTGGCATGCGCCAGGACGAACTCAAACACCGACTGCTTCCGGATTGTGAGCCCCAAATTTCTGACGCTGTCATAGAACTGTTTGCCAGAGAGAAGGTGTTGAGGCTTGACCAGCAAAAAGCGGCTCTATACAGCTTCAGCATCAGCATCAATGAAAGCCAGCAAAAGCTTATGCAGGATATAGAAAAAAAATATCTGGATGCGGGTTATTCTATGCCCCCCCTGGATGAGCTGCAGGAAAAATATCCAAACAGCCGTTCCGCTTTCAAGCAGGTAGTCCAATCAATGCTGGACGGTAAAACCCTGATAAATATCACCGCGCAGATGTATTTGCATAAGGATTACTTTATAAGCGCGCTGGAAGCGATGGAGAGTCTTCAGAATGAAAACGGCGTAATTGCGCTTGGAGAATTCCGGGACCGGCTGGCGACTTCCCGGAAATATGCGCTTCCAATCCTGGAATACTGTGATAATAAGAATATTACGCAAAAATCGGGGGACCTTCGGAAGATAATTATCCATAATTTGCAGCGGCAAAAGGAATTGTTGTCTATGCCTTAGATGTATTGAAGCGCATTCGGGCGGATTTGATTATTTTTATAACCTATGCTAAAATTATATATGGGAATAGATGGGCGCTGGTGTGTCCTCTGGTCTTCAAAACCAGTAATAGCAGTTAAGAGCTGCTTAGGTGGGTTCGATTCCCACATATTCCCGCCATATTTTATCTGAAGGGGCTGTCACACTAAGCAGCCCAAAGAAATAGCGAAAAAACGAGCCGAGACAGTAGAGTCAAGGTTCGTTTTCGTGTAAACTGAGTTTATGAAAGAAATATTATAAATAGGTAGTAAAGAAAACACAGAGAAATGCAAGTCGTGATGCCGCTGGATTTGGGATTGCGAATTAATGCGGATGATTCAGTGCACACGCTGATCGAGGTCACAGAAAAACAGTATTGAGCTAACAACATACGCTCCGTATGCTCTGATGATCGAGAACAGGATCGCTCCGTACTTAAAGGATAGAAAAATCAAGCTTATCGATCATCTGACACCAAAGGAAATACAAGAATATTATCAGCACAGCTTGAACATTGAAAAAGTCAGTGCAAACACGGTGATACATTGGCATGCCAACATACGAAAGGGTGCTACAGTATGGCATTTAAGGCGGACTCATCGACTTTAACCCTGCCAACAGGGTGGCGCGTCCGCGCAAAGGGAAATACACGGCGTCGTATTTACACCGAAAAGAACTGGAAACCCTATTCAAACTCGTGAAAGGCAGGAAGATCGAGTTGGCGGTGATCCCTGGGCGCATTCTACGGGCTGCGTCGGAGTGAAGTGGTGGGACTGAAGTGGGATTCGATTGATTTTTACGAAGAAAACGCTCACGATCAAACATACCGTCGCCGAAGTGACGTCGAGCGGTAAGAATACGGTTGTCGAGAAGGACCGCACTAAAACCAAATCAAGTTATCGCAATCTGCCTCTGGTAGAGCCTTTTGAAGAACTGCTCAAACGGATGATCTCCGACCAGCAGAGGAACAGAATGGTTTGCGGCAATGCTTATTGTAAGAAATATCTCAAGGGTCGCTTCGGCCAATACGATTATCGGCGTATATCCTTCCTGATAGGAGGGATATCGAAAAAATGAACAGAATTATTCTGACAGAAGTGTTCCGCGTCCTCTCCCACTCGGCATAGCCTCGCGGCGCTCACTAAAATTGACACACTGTGTCAATTTTTTTACGCTGTGCGCCCTCTCGGGTTCGAGCCCCACCAACATAATAAAAAAGAAGCCCCTGTCTTCAACAGGAACTTCTTTTTTGGTACCGAAGGAGCGACACCGTATCCACACGGTATCGCTACCACCGGATTTTGAGTTATGCAAATAAACCCATTATAATTAAATAGTAGTAAATATAACGCAAAATAACGCCTAAAAAAGGGACTATTCTTACGGTGCACTAAATAGAAAAAATATAGAAAAATAACTCCCGTGCATCGATTATTCTGGTATGATCGTTCAGGCATTCCGTAAATATGATCCTGATTACTATGACCGGAGCGCGGATACATTCAAATGACAATTTGTCAAAAGTGGGGATGCCCGAAATATTCCGAAACGGCCGGGGATCGCATTATGGAAGCCGGGGCATATCGGTATCTACCTTGGCGGGGGGGAAAGTCGTCTGATGCCGAGGCGTAAACATGGCGTAGTTATTTCCGATATTAAGACGCAGAAATGGGCGCACTACGGATATTTAAAATACGTTCAGTACGAGTGGCATACCCAAAATACGCAAAACTCGTATTCAACAGGGAATTGGAATACGTACCCGACCATCCGATGAACGGCGAGGACGTAAGGACCCTGCGGATGCTGATAAACAAAGGCTTAAGTGCGGGGTAACCGGTGCCGACGGCGTCTTCGGGATCAAGACAAAGGCTACAGTGGAATGCTTTCAACAGAAGTACAAACTCAAGCAAGATGGCATTGCCGGAAAACAGATAATAACCGCTTTAGGCGGTTTATTTATATAGGAGAGGAAGTAAAATGCAACAATCTAGGTGGTAGAGCCCGGTGGCATGGAGTGCATTGGCGGCGCTTCTTTTTTTGTGGTAAAAACATGGTTTGGTTTTGAGATACCCGGCTGGGACAATTTTTTGCCCTGGCTATAGCCGCTGGTGTAGCCTTTGGGATATTCAACAATCATGAGAGGCAGGACAGGTTTTAAATGGTGGGCGTCATAATGGCGCCCATTTTATGCTAACGATTGACTATCTGTACCGTAGAGGATGTGGTTTTAGGAATATTGTCAAATATATTGGGATTTTTATTGCATAACAAACATAAATGTTTTATATTTATATCATAGAATTGTAAAACACAACTAATCGCAAGATTGGTAATTTAGATATGGATGGATTGTTTTAATGTTAAAAGAAGAAAGACGAAGACGGATAATGGAATTATTATTCGATTCCAAATGTTTAAAAAGTTCTGAATTAAGTGAAATATTCAATGTGAGCCAAGAGACTATCAGAAAAGATCTGGAATATCTCGACGAAAGCGGATTGTTAAAACGCACGTTTGGTGGGGCGCTGTCTGTTTCAGCCGATTATAATTCCAATAGTCTTGATATCATCGATCCTTCGCTTGAGGATAGGACGGTTGCAAAACAAATGGAAAAAGACGATATCGCACGGTTTGCGGCTACGCTTATTGAACCCAAGGATACCATTGTACTGGACTCCAGTACAACAACGCTCCAACTGGTTAAATATTTACCTGAAGATCAGGATATAGTGGTAATTACCAACGCATTGGTTACTTTAAACGAGCTTGTAAGAAAAAAAGGTATTACGGTAATCTCCCTGGGCGGATACTACAGGGTAAAATCCACATCTTTCCTGGGACTCATGTCATTGAGCAATTTAGAGAATTTTAATATTAACAAAGCATTCATGTCGGGCAATGCTTTCAGTGTGGAAAAAGGTCTTATGGATCCAAACGAACAGGAAGCTGAAATAAAGAGGAAGATGAGCGCGATGTCTCAGGAATCAATATTGTTAATTGATTCTTCCAAGTTTACGCGAATGGCTCCGATTACAACCAGTCCCATCAAAGTTTTCAGTACAATAATTACCAATAAAGAACTTCCCGGCACCGAAGCGCTCAAAATAGAGAATATGGGATTAAAAGTTTATAGAATATAGTCATGCATTAAATATTGAGGTAATAAAATTGGTAAACCAAACATATCGCAAGGTATACCAATTTTTTATTTATTAAATAATGTTGACAACGCAATAAAACGCAACTATAATATGTATATAAGTTGTAATTAGTTGTAAATAATTTAAAATCTGTGGGGGCTTCAATTGCGCGACTTGGATGTATTATCATTGGGGGAACTCGTTGTGGAGTTTTTCCATAAACAATTGAATGGATCATTTCTTCAACCCGCCGATATTTCAGGGCCTTATCCCAGTGGCGCCGCCGCTATATTTATTGATACTGTTGCAAGGTTAGGTTTAAAAACAGGTTATATCGGCACAGTTGGCAAAGACGAATTCGCAGATTGTATAATTTACAGGCTTAATAAAGATAAAGTCAACACTGATTTTATCTATAGATTAGAAGATTCCACTACCGGTGTTGCGTTCCGCACATGTTATTCGGACGGCAGCCGGAAGTTTATCTACCATATTGGAAATGCTGCGCCGGGGAAATTATCTGTTGAACGTATTGATGAAAAATACGTAAGCAGATTTCGCTGGCTTCATATTTCCGGTAATGTTCTTGCGTTTAGCAAATCGGCCAGGGAAGCTGTTTTAAAAACAGTTGACATTGCATTTGACAGAAATATTCCTATAAGTCTTGATCCTAATTTAAGACTGGAAATCATGAAACGGGAAGAAATCAGTGAATTACTCGGACCGGTTCTGCAAAAGACCACTTTATTTCTTCCAAGTAAAGGCGAGATCAAGTATATTACAGGGATAGAAAATGAAGAAGAAGGCGCTAAAGAGCTTTTAAAACAGGGCATAAGCCTGATAGCCCGTAAAGATGGAAGTGAAGGTTCCAGCATTTTCACACAGGATGGAAAAATAGGTTTACCACCTTTCAAAATTAAAGAAGTAGATTCTACTGGGTGTGGTGATGCTTATGGCGGAGCATTCGTTTACGGATTGCTGCAGGACTGGGATCTAAAAACCATAGGAATGTTTGCAAACGCCGTGGGTGCTATAACCGCAACACGTTACGGACCCATGGAAGGAATTGAATCATTAAAAGAAGTCAAAATTTTTATGAATTCCAATAAAAAATAGCATGATAATCAGAAAAAAGCAAGGTATTCCTATGGCTTGGACTGCAGGTGAAACTCTAGCAATGATAAGAAAAGCAATGTTTTAAGCCGTTGACATCATAAGGGGGTTATGCTCTTGGTCGAATCCAGTAGGATTGTTGTTTCCAAAATTGAACAAAAAGCTCAACTCATGCGCAAGCATGCAATCCATATGGCGCTAAATGCCGGTCCGAGGGGAGTGCATTTAGGTCCCGGATTTTCAATCATGGAAATAATGGCAACGTTATATTTCAGTGTTTTATGTCACAATCCCACTAATCCGAGATGGCCGGACAGGGACAGGTTTATACTGAGCAAGGGTCACGGAGTATTGGGATTATATACCGCGCTTGCCGAGTCCGGTTATTTTCCGGTCGATTTATTGAATAAGTTCGATAAAGAGGACAGCCCCCTTATAGGGCATCCTAGCATGAATATCGATTTGGGCATAGAAGCGTCTACCGGTTCGCTGGGGCATGGCCTTTCCATAGGCGTTGGCATCGCGCTTTCTGCAAGAGTTAATAAAAAAAGCTTTGATACCTATGTTTTAGTTGGGGATGGAGAGAGCAACGAAGGTATGATATGGGAAGCCGTAATGTCCGCTGCGCATTATAAGCTGGACAATCTGGTAGCTATTGTCGACCGGAACAAACTCCAGGCCGACGGGTATTCCTGTAACATCATGGATATGGGTGATGTCACCGATAAATGGAAGAGTTTTGGCTGGACTGTAAGAGAGGTAAACGGCCATAACATCGAGGAACTTTTAGACGCATTTCATAAAAAAAACAGGCCGAAAGGAAGTCCCTATGTTGTGATAGCGTACACGACCAAGGGAAAAGGCGTCAGTTTTTTCGAAAACAACAAAGAATGGCATCATTACCGGAACTTTTCTGTCGAGCAGGCAAATATGGCACTGGAAGAATTGGCTTCCTGTATGGGTGAGGAGAGTGGACAACAGGATGAATATTGATGCTTCAAGTATAAAAAAGTGTAATGAAATTGGATTCAGGGACTGTTTTGGCCAGGCCATACTCGATATCGGGGAAAACTGTCCGAATGTAGCTGTCCTTGCAGCGGACCTTGCCGATGCCTGCCGGGTCACGGAGTTTTCCAGGAGATTTCCCGATCGATTTTTTCAAGTGGGAATTGCCGAGCAAAATATGGTAGGTATTGCTTCCGGACTTGCGCTGGGCGGTATGATAGCTTTTACTACGACCTTTGCAACTTTTGCATCTCTTAGATGCTGCGAACAGGTAAGGACCGACGTCGCTTATCCGCGGCTGAATGTTAAGGTGCTCGGCATAGACAGTGGGGTTGCTACAGGAACGTTAGGTGCGACCCACTATGCTATTGAGGATATTGGTGTTTTGCGTTGCATGCCCAATATGGTAATAATATGTCCCGCCGACGGACTTGAAGTTATTAAAGCTGCATGGGCGGCTGTAGAATATGACGGTCCCGTCTACCTGCGTTTAAGCGGAGGCAAAAACCTGCAGGGGGTATATGACAAGGATTATCCGTTTGAGATAGGAAAAGCTGTAACTCTAAAAGAAGGCCGGGATGTTACGATCATTGCAACAGGTTTGATGGTTACGAGGACGCTGGATGCTGCAAAAGTACTGCAGGGAAGAGGAATCCATGCAAGGGTAATCAATATGCATACAATTAAGCCAATCGATGAAGAAATTATTAAAAAAGCCGCCAGGGAAACCGGGCTTATCGTAACGATCGAAGAACATAATATCATTGGCGGATTGGGCTCGGCCGTCGCTGAAATTCTTGCCGAATTGGACAACCGGCCACGTCAGTTGAGAATAGGACTTCCTGACGAATTTGTACATATAGGAAGTCATGACGAGATCCTCGCCAGACAGGGGCTTACCTATAAGCAGATTGCAGAGAAAATATTAAAAAATTTTGAGGATACTAATCTGGTAAAGAATATCGGCTAAGCCCTTGGGCTTATGTAAAACGACATTGTTTTTAATTTTTATTTTAAAGGTGATGTCAGAAAAGGATACGGTCTTGAATAAAGCTCGTCAGGATGTAACAAATAGTATTTTCACCGTTAGCCTAAAAAACAGCCAATTGATTGGGCTGATCAGCGTTATTATCCTGATAAAGAAAGTGCTAAAAAGTATATTGACAATCAATATACTATGTTCTATTATTAACATGCGTGGGCGTACACGCTTTTTAAATACTATTTGCGTGGGCGTACACGCTAACTCGACAATATTCTGTTCAATATCTTAAAATAATAATCCGGATTTAATAGGAAACAGCATGAAGAAAAAAATTACTATAAAAACAATCGCCGACATGTGCAATGTATCAGTGGGGACAGTAGACAGAGCGCTTAATAAAAGAGGGCGTATTAATACCGAAACGAGAAGTAAGATAATTGCGCTTTGCGAGGAACTTGGATATACACCTAATACACTTGCCCGAGTTTTAGCAAGCAACAGACGATATAAAATTCTTGTAATTATTCCTAAGGAACCGTCCGACTTTTTTAGTCTTATCAAAAGAGGTATGGAAGCTGCCGCGGAAGAAGCCAAAAAATTAAAATTTGATGTTGAGTTTTTATCACCAGATAGAAGTATTCCATATGAACAAATAGAAATTATTAGTAATTTGAATACTGAGGATATAGATGGAATCATAATTAACCCAGCAAGTCATTTATTAGCACCATATATTAATGGTTTTGTTGACAAAGGCATCCCTGTTATTACTTTTAGTTCCGATATAGCTGAGAGTAAAAGGTTATGCTATATTGGCGAAAATGTGAAAGATGCCGGCCATGTAAGCGGTGAACTAATGGGTAAATTCCTTAATGGCAAAGGAAATGTAATAATAATGACTGGTGCCGAGAATATTGAATCACATCAAAGCAGAAAAGCGTGGTTTGAAAAAGTAATTCGAAATGAATATCCCAAAATCAAAATAATAGGAAACTATTATTACAATGAAAAAGAAGCTGAGGCTGATTTAATAATTAGAGATCTCTTGCATACTGGAACGGATATTGATGGGATTTTTGTTACAAGCTCTGCAGGCACTGTTGGTGTTGCTATGGCAATGGAAAAAATCAATTTAGAATTAAGGCCGGTTGTTATTGGTTTTGATGCTGTAGATTATACAAAGCAAGCTTTAAAAGATAATAGACTTACTGCAACGATATGTCAAGAACCGTATTCTCAAGGATATTATTCGATTAAATTTATGATAAAAAGATTACTTGAAGGTTGGCAACCAGATCGTTGTTTTTATTATACAAAACTTAATATTGCACTTAAATATCATTCTGACATTGAAAAAATAGATATAGATATGCTAGGTAAAGACAGTATTTGTTTTTAAGCTTTAAAAGAAACATTTAAACCGTTAATACGATTATTTCAACTGGAGGTAATGATATTATGAACATTGCTAGTGACAGGAGATTTAATTTACGAAGTTTTCTAGCAACCAGGAGGTCGTTGGCACTTTTAGTATTAATAGTTGGTTTTTTTATTGTTTTTTCGTTGCTGTTTCCCAGTACATTTGGTACATATGATAATTTTTCACTCATACTGCTCAATATGTCGGCTGAAGCCCCGGTGTTGATGGCGATGGCAATCATTCTTATTAGCGGAGAAATAGATCTTTCACTGGGAGCGCAGATGGTACTAGGCGGAATTTTATGCGGCCGATTTATGAATGTATCTGGGTTTTCCCCGCTTTTATCGATAATCATAGTTTTATTGATTTCCCTGCTTACAGGTTTTATTAACGGAGTGATAATCTCAAAATTAAAAGTCACAGCGTTTATAACTACACTCTCTACGGGTATGATTTTTCTGGGAATTGCGGTAATGCTCGCAGGTACAGGCTGGACGAATTTCCCATTAGATTTTACTGCAATGGGTCAGGCAAAATTATTGGGGATACAAATGCCGGTATTCTACATGCTAATAGTAGTATTTATCATGTCTTTCCTTATGGCAAAAAGCAGATTCTTCAGACAGTACTACTATATTGGAGGGAACACTAAAGCAGCGAATCTTTCCGGTATCGATATAGATAAAATGAAAATAATATCATTCGTAATTGCCGGTTTTCTTGCAACTTTGGCGGGTATCATTACCGCAGCGCGATATAATGTAACTTTACCCAATATAGGCACCGGTGTAGAGCTTCGCGCGGTAACAGCCGCAGTTATCGGAGGCGTCAGCTTTACAGGCGGCAAGGGTAATGTTCAAGACGCGGCGCTGGGTGCAGTGTTTATTTCATGCCTGAATAATGTATTAGCGGTGTTAAAAGTTAATCAAAATTACCAGTTTTGTATTACGGGTATTGTACTGATTCTCGCAATTGTACTTGACATTAAAATAACTAAGAAAGCTGAATAGGGGGTGTAACCAATGAGCGTTATCTCGCTTTCGGTTCACGGTATTGTTAAACACTTTCCGGGTGTAACAGCGCTAAAAGGAGTAGACTTTGACGTCCGAGCCGGGGAGGTTCACGCGCTTTGCGGAGAAAACGGTGCGGGAAAATCTACTTTAATGCACATTCTGGCAGGCGTTTACAAACAGGATGAGGGTAAAATATTCTTAAACGGTAAAGAAATATCAATAAGCAATCAAAAACACGCGAACGATCTCGGCATTGCGATTGTTTATCAAGACCGTTCACTTGTTGACGGTATGAACGTTGCCGAGAATATCATGGCGGCTCGGCAGCCGACAAAACGGCTATCTATAATAGACAAAAAGCGCCTTTACAAGGAAACAAGTGAAATACTTTCCCGCCTGAAAATAGATATTGACCCCAGGTCAATGGTAGGTACGTTATCGCCGGCAATGCAGCAAATGGTAGAAATCGCAAAGGCGCTCTCGGTCAAGCCGAATGTACTTATTTTAGACGAGCCCACCGCTACCATTTCGGAAAAAGAAGTCGGGGCGCTCTTTAACCTTATTGATATGCTTAAGAAAGAAGGCATGGCAATAATATACATCAGCCACCGCCTGGCCGAGATTTTCAAGATAGCCGACCGCGTTACAGTATTTAAGGACGGTAAATATGTTGAAACGGCAGATACCATGCGTGTAAACAGCGACTGGCTGGTTAGCCGGATGGTAGGCAGAGAATTGATGTTCAGCCGAATAAAAGACCGGAAGATTTCTGATGAAGTCGTGCTTGAGTGCAAAAACCTCACCGGCGAAAGGTTTACCGATGTAAATTTTAAATTAAAAAAAGGCGAAATCATTTCATTGGCAGGACTGGTTGGAGCAGGGCGAACTGAGATATGTCGTGCCGTTTTTGGTGTTGACAGAATTATTTCAGGCGACGTTTTTGTACAGGGTAAAAAAGTGCAAATAAAAAGTGTGGCCGACGCTATTGACAATGGAATTGGTTATTTGCCGGAAGACAGAAAGGAACAAGGCCTATTTTTGGAAATGTCTATTGAGAAAAACATCATTTCAGCAAGCATTAAAAAATTTATCCGCGGCCTTGGGATGAATGAGCGTAAGATGCTGGACGTATCTGAGGATTTTAAGCGAAAGCTTAATATCGTTACACCGAGCGTATTGCAAAAAGTTGTAAACCTTTCAGGCGGGAATCAGCAAAAGGTAGTCATTGCGAAATGGCTGCTTGTCGCACCTGATATTATTTTAGTCGATGAACCGACCCGCGGCATCGATGTTGGCGCAAAAGCGGAAATTTATACACTTCTTCGCGAACTGGCCAATAAAGGCAAGAGCGTGATAATAGTATCATCCGAACTACCGGAAGTGCTTTCGTTAAGTGATCGGATTTACGTAATATATTCGGGCAAGGTATTGGCAGAGATTGACGGCTCCGAAGCGACCGAAGAAATGATCATTAAATACGCGTCCGGAATAAACAACTAAGAGGAGGAAGTGTTATATGAATACAAAAATGAAAAATTTAATGCTTTCGAATATATTGAATTTTATTTCACTACGAAGATGGACGCTTCCACTTGGATTAATAGTACTGTATTTCATAACTTTTGCTTTCATATTTCCAGACGTTTTTTTATCGGCATATAACCTCACATCTATGCTGTTGGAATTTAGCGTACCTGCGTTGCTGACAGTTGGCATGACTATTAATCTAATTGGTGGCGAGATAGACCTTTCATTAGGTTATGCTACAATGTTTTCCGTTGTGTTCTCCGCTTATCTTATTGTATTGGGAGTTCCAACTATCTTTGCTTTGCTTATCACTGTAATTTTCACTTTAATTGTTGGATACATCGTCGGCATTCTTGTATCGAGGGTAGGAGTTAATTCCTTTATCGCCACTTTGGGTTCAGGCATGATGTTTTTTGGATTGGGTTTGATGATAGCTGAAAGCGGTAGAACATTAGGTACAATTAACGGAATCGATATACAGCATCTGCCGAATTCTTTCAGCATAATCGGTCAGCTAAAGCTAATTAAATTTGAGGGTGGCGGTGCAATAACATTGCCAATAATATATGCGTTGATACTTATAATTATATTCTCATATTTGATGTCAAACAATAGTACATTTCGTAAATATTACTATATCGGTATAAATAAAAAGGCCGCGATACTTTCTGGTATAAACGTAAAACGCATGAAAACAATTGGATTTGTTATAAGTGCTTCGTTGGCAGGATTTTCGGGTGTAATTTTATGTGCACGGATGGCTTCGGGAGCAGTTGGGCTAGGCGTCGGAATGGAGATGAATGCTGTAACGGCGGCGGTAATTGGCGGCGTAAGCATAAAAGGGGGATCGGGTTCAGTATTAGGGGCGGTGCTGGGTACCCTGTTCATAATCTGCCTCAATAACGGGCTCCGCATAGGTGAAGTGCCTTCTGAAATGTATAAGGTAATCCAAGGATGTGTATTACTGATAGCCTTGATCATTGACGCAAGCTTTTCACGCCGAAAAGTTGTTGGCTAGCTACTAACAAGGATAAATTTCTTCAGGTTATTACGCATCTAAAAATGCGATAACAAAAAATAATAATGGAGGATTTGAAAATGAAAAAAGCTATCACAATGGTACTCGTAGTCGTGTTTTTACTCGCAATGCTGTCAGCTTGCGCACCGGCAGCGACTACGTCAGGGGCTGCGTCAGACGCACAGCCAAAAACGAATGACGGGAAAAAAGAAGTTTATGTATGGGCGATGCTGTTGAATTCTTATCCGATGTTTGTCAATAACGACTACATCGGCATGGATCTGGCTGCAAAGGAATTGGGCGTTGAAGTAAAAAAGATTGGGCCGCAAGATGTCGATTTACCGGCCATGGTTGCAGCCATTCAGCAGGAAATCTCCAAAAAGCCTGCAGGAATGATGATTCCGGGTGCTGACGCATCGCTTGGAGCAGTAATTGACGAAGTAATGGATGCAGGAATCCCCGTGGTTACTGTTGATGCAGATGTTCCGAAATCCAAACGGCTTTGCTTTGTTGGAACAGACTGGTATCAGCTTGGATACGAACAGGCCAAAGCTGCTGCACCGTTTATTAAAGATGCCGGAGCGAAGAAAGCGGTTTGTATCGGCCTTCCCGGAGCAGACAATAACACGTCGGCGATGAATGGCTACATAGCGGCCATGAAAGAATTTGCACCTAATATTGAAGTTGTACTACCGGAATATGCTTCACAATCGAATGCGCAAAAGGTTACCGAAACTATTTCGAATCTTATAAAATCAGATCCTAGCATTATTACAGTTGCCGGCTTTGATGGCACCACTGGTCCTGGCATTGCGCAGGCAATTAAAGAGACAAACATGGTAGGCAAAGTGTTTGGAACTTGTGTTGATGCGGAAACTGAGCAATTACAAGGTGTTAAAGATGGCGCTCTTGTAGCTGCTGTTGGCCAGAAACGCATATTCTTCACCTATTATGGCGTCAAGATGCTGTATGACTACAATCACAACAACGTTAAATTTACAGATGATGATAAGGCTGCTGGTATTACACCTATACCCCCGGAAATTACGACCGGCTTAATTATCGTAAATAAAGATAATGTAGATTTGATGTTAGCTTCAGCTGCAAAGAAAAAATAAGAAGATATTAATTTCGATGCGTAAAACCGGAGTGCAGTTGCACTCCGGTTTTACCAAGATAACAGGTGTCTTGCCATGAAATTAAAACATTGTAATATAACAAAAATCTTGAATATAATGCTGTCAGTCATCATTTTGCTGTTAATGTTAGGATGTTCTTCGCAGGATATTCCCATCTATTTACAAAGTGAAAATAAATATTCTAGTAATAACCAAGATGACGGTACACCGGAGTATATAGCGTGGGTTTGTGCCGATGCATATATGCGTATGGTTAATGGAGATTTGGAGTTTGAAGAAGGATTTAAAATACATCTTAATTATGCAAACTCCTCTATTTACGATAAATTTGTTAGCATTAAAAGTGAATATTTAAATCAGATAAGTGATACACGGGATTATATGCAGGCGAATAAAATATCCATTAGCGCAATTAAATTCTCTCAAGAATTTGAAAACGACGATGGTACAGTAACTATATATCGAATACACTACTTTGATGACAGGAATGAGTTATATTTCAAACAGGATTTTATAAATGAAAGCGGACAATGGAAAATAAAAAGCGATAACATCACGGATCCTTTTAAATTTAAGGAAAAATTTTTATTTTGGTATCTATAAAGGGAATTTACCCCCATATTTTATTCATATAAGCAAAGAAATCAATCGTTCAAGGAGCTAAACATGAACAGCAGGGAAAGGGTAGCATATGCACTCAATCATAAGCAGCCGGACAAGGTACCCATAAGCTTGGGGGGCCATATATGCGACAGCTTTACGAAATATGCAAAAGACAATTATGAGAGGTACCTGGGTTTTGAAGCTTCGCCGCATATTGTAACCAATAAGCCGATGGGGTCTGTCGCGACACCGGAAAAAATATTGGAAATCTACAATACGGATTTCAGAACTGTCAGAATGAAGGCGGCGGAAAAGGACAGCACTGTAATTTTGGAGGATGGGTCTTACATTGACGAATTCGGCTGCCTGTGGAAACCTTGCGAATATTACTATGACATTGTAAAGAGGCCTCTTTCCGGCGTAATTGACAAAAGCGATATAATCCGGTCCAAATGGCCTGACCCATACGACCCGGGCAGGATAAGAGGATTAAAACAAGAGGCCCAATATCTACGTGAGAATACCGGTTATTCGATTGTAGCTGATTTTGCGTGTGCCGGGCCCTTTGAAGCATCTTTGTTTATTAGGGGCTGGGACGATTTTCTGTGCGATCTCTATACCGATCCGAAGCTTGCTGAAGCATTGATGGACAAAATAACGGAAATCGATATGCAGTTTTGGGATGCGTTTTTGTCTGAAGTAGGGGAATATGTCGATGTGATATGCTTCGGAGACGACTTGGCAATGCAAGACCGTCCAATCATTTCGGTAGAAATCTATGACAAACTGATAAAAAAATATCATAAAAAGCTGTACAGCTATGTCAAAACAAAAACCAGAGCAAAGGTATTTCAGCATTGCTGTGGTTCTGTATATGTATTATTGCCTGGATTGATTGAAGCGGGCGTAGAAATTTTAAACCCCATACAAACAAGCGCTAAAAACATGGAACCTTGGCGTTTAAAAAAAGAGTATGGAAGCGAGTTGGTTTTCTGGGGTGGACTCGATGTTCAAAACATACTGCCGTTCGGTATGCCGGAAGAAATAGACGCTGAGATAAAGAAGCTAATGGAGATATTGGGAAAAGGCGGAGGCTATATCTTTGCACCCGCCCATAACATACAGCCTTTGGTACCTGCTAAAAATATTGAAGCTATGTTTGAGGCATCATTAAAATATAGAAATTACAAATAAATAAAAATCTATTGATATATGGAAAAACACATCTCTTGGAGGGTCTGAATGTATTACAAAACCGACTGGGAACAGGCAAAAAAAAGATTATATGCCTTTTGGAACAATGAAATAATCGACAGATGCTGCGTAGGCGTGCTTGCTCCTAGGAAATCATCAAAATTGCCGGCTTTTCCGGAGCTTCAAAATGGCGCCTGGCTGGGTGGTCTGGAAAAATTCGCTGATAACGATTATGAATCGTTTCAAAAATGGTGGACCGATCCCGAGGAAAATTACAAGCGAATGGAATTATGGTTTGAAAACACCTATTTTGGCGGTGAAGCCGCACCCATAACATATATAAACTGGGGCGCAATGGCATTGGCATCTTTTTATGGATCGAAAGCAGTTTTTAATAAAACCAGCGTCTGGTATCCGGAAGTGATCGACAACTGGGATACATGGGATTGGAATTTTGATGAAAAAACCAATGTATATTGGAACCAGATCGTTGCTATTACCGAGTATTTACTACGGCAAAATAATGGGCGTTATTTTGTTGGGATTGCGGAAATGGGACATGCTGCGGATGTTCTTACACTGATGCGCGGAATGGATAAGCTCAGTCTGGATCTATATGATTGCCCGGATAAAGTCAAAGAGGCGATAAAGGTATTAAGTGATTCGGAAACCATACTCCATAAAAAGCTGTTCAATATGACAAAGGAAACCAACGATAACGGCGGTGTTTTGGCGTGGATGAATTTGTGGGCACCAGATCGTCTTCATCAAATGTTCTGTGATTATTCATCAGTGCTGTCTCCTGCAATGTTCAAAGAATTTTTTGTTCCTGAAATTTATAAAGTGTGCGATCCTTTGAATTATACTTCCTACCATCTGGACGGGCCGGATGCAATGCGCAATCATTTAGATACGCTTTTGGAGATTGATTCTATTAAGAATATTCAGTGGACACCGGGTGCAGGATTACCGCCTACATATTCTCCGCAATACATCCCGCAATACAAAAAAGTGCAGACTAAAGGGAAGAGCCTGTACCTGCTGGCTAAAATCCACGAAATAGAGCCGCTTCTTGCGGAGCTATCCCCGAAAGGCCTGTATCTTTGTACACAGGCGGAATCGGAAGATCAGGCAAATGAGTTGCTAAGAAAAGTTGAGAAATGGTCAAAAAGAAAATAGCTTCACAATATTGTTTTGTATACGATGCGTCTACCTTGCTTCTATCTGTAATCCCCGACATACGCTTCGTTATTAAAAACAATCAAAATTACATGGGTTTATGTAATTGGAGGTATTTGAATTTCTGTCTTAGAACTTTGGCTATTTAACCGTTAATATAAAAATGTAAAGCTTGTAAGATGCTATTGTAAAAAATCAAAGCATTTTAAACCTAATTTACTAAAGCTACGCCAGCTTGATACGAAAAAAGACCGGCAATATTTATGGAGTGGGCAATC
>Ga0366776_1042_pt1 | contig 17674 bp, 18 predicted proteins | sample BONcelN113001D11_FD_207070 | JGI IMG/M metagenome (GOLD analysis project Ga0366776, IMG submission 207070) | Enriched cells from coal bed in the Powder River Basin, Montana, United States - BONCAT cells N11 rep2 HSBNCT.N11.300.1.D11 ...
AAATCAAAAAAAGAAACATTAAATATGCCGTGATAGCCGCAAGGGGGACTTCGGACCATGCGGCTATTTTCGGCAAATACCTGATCGAATCGACATGCCATATTCCGGTGGCGCTTGCGGCGCCCTCGGTCGTGACGGCGTACCGTGCGGATATATCCTACAAAGAAGCCCTTGTGATAGGGATTTCACAGTCCGGTGAAGCCAAGGATGTGCTTGAGATCATCAAGCAGGCCAACGCAACCGGCGCATTTACCATCGCGATCACGAATTTTACTGATTCGCCGCTCGCAAAAAGCGCATTTGCGCATTTGCACTGCGCGGCCGGAATAGAAACAAGCGTAGCGGCGACAAAGACGTTTACTTCGGAGCTGTACCTGCTTGCCCTGCTTGGCGCTTATATCTCCGGGAGCCCTGAATTATACGGGCTGCTTCTCGCGGTGCCGGATAAGCTGCATACCATACTGACGAAAAAGGACGAGATTTTCGAACTGGCAAAGCGCTACAGGTTTATGAAAGAGTGCTTTACATTGTCAAGGGGGTATAATTACTGCATTGCGATGGAAAGCGCCCTGAAACTGCAGGAATGCGCCTATGTTCTGGCCAAAGCCTATTCAATTTCCGATTTCATGCATGGTCCGCTGGCCATGATAGAAAACGATACACCCTGCCTCGTATTCCTGGAAAGCGGCATTTTTACCGATGAAATGGCCGGCTTTATCAACAGGATAAAGAAAATGGGAGCTGATATCACTACTTTTACGAACGACAGCAAACTTATGGACTTATCCGACAGATTTGTAAGGATGCCGGATTGCCACGCACTGGAATCGCCATTTTTCTTCGCTTGCGCTGCGCAAATGTTCGCCTGCGCCGTTTCGATGGAAAAAGGATTAAATCCCGATGAGCCGCGCAATCTGAAGAAAGTAACCATAACAAAATAAACAACCTTATTGAACACGTGATATCTTCCATCCGGATGGATAGCGAAGGAATATTTGCCGGGGCAATATATTTGAACTTTACGAGGATGACTGGGAAGCGGCGCTGCTGTTATTGACGGGGGCGGCGGAATTCCGCTTTTGTGGGAAAGCTGAAACTGCAAGGCGCCATAGCCTGTCGAGGGAGTGCCTGCGGTTACAGGGCTTTACTGATGAGCAGATCGACAAGGTGCTTTGCTTTACCTCGGACTCTCAGGCGTACAAGCAGGCGGGCAACTCGGTCACGGTGAACGTCATCTACCGTGAACATTATCGGCATCCGGCGCAGGCTGGACGAACTGGATGCTATCCTCATGGATCTGGTGGCACTCTCCGCGAAGTCCGATGCCGGCGCGGACTACTTCGATGAGAAGTTCAAAGAGATTGCCGGTGAGAAAAAAGCGCTTAAAGGGAAGCTTAGGGAGCAGGAACGGCATCAGGTGATACTGGACAATATTGCTTGTTATTCCTAAATGGCTTTAGGAAATGCGATAACCCGGATAACTAAATAATGATACTCATGCACAGTTGAGGTCAAGCATTGTAGATAAAGTAATAATTGAAAAATACAACAAAGATAGTTACCTTTATTTATAAAACAGGTTTTAAATCCTCAATTGATTGCTCAACAAAGTTTAAGAAAAAAGAGAATATTCCATGCCCAAATTCAGCAGTCACCACACGTCGAGTGTTGTTGTCTGCTCACGCTTAAAAAAAACATGTTCGAAAAGACCTTGAAATAAGGCCATTTTAATGAAGCGCTTAAAATCTATTTATGAAATTTGAGTGCTTTCTTTCGGATAGAAAGATTTTTTCTCACAAAAAATGATAATTACTCTGACAAAGGTAAGATTATGCGGGGATATAGATTAAAAACATAAACTGCCATGTTGACGGGAGCCGCGCAATATGCGATAGAACCTTCTATACAGCGAGCGTATCTGTGTGGTATGAAGGATCTGATGCGACCGCTGGGAAAGAGCGCCCAGAAATTGAGGCTCCATCGCTACCAACAAAGAAAAAGATGTTAGAGCGGCACTTGGTATATGCTCGGGGCATGCCAATTTTTGGGCTTAACGCATCGTAATTGCCTATACTTCATGTCCTGTGTTATCTTATTCATGTGGCATGATATTTTCTGTCAATGCATTTTGTTTTGCCTCTTGCCGCTCGATAATAGGGATATGTGCAAAGAATACGTGCGAGGCAAAGCGTGTAAAATCCATAAATTAAAGAGACATGCTTGGATTGATAAAACTTCTGCCCGAAGGGAGAGCCGGAAACGGCATGGATAAATTGATTTATCAAGAAGATAATAGAATCTTGGCTTCTTTTCAGTCAGTTTTCACGAATGAAGAGATGCTATTTCAAGTAGCTGAATTATTTCCTATCCCTATTCAGATCTTCACTGTCGATGGCAATACTGTTTTTGCGAACCGGGCGGTGCTGGAGATGTGGAACATTTCCGAACCGTCGCAGATTGTAGGGAAGTACAATCTGCGGCAGGATCATGTAGTCAATGAGCGCCTCGGACTAAGCGCGTATGTACGACGGATTTTTAAGGGTGAGATCGTTCTGGTTCCGGATGTAAAAGTGCCATTAGGAGATTTCTCAAACTGGTATGAGGCAAGGAATCCGGATTATGATGTAGAATCCATGTATACGGATATCATTAACTTCCCTATCTTTAATGAGAACAAGAAGATCACTCATATCGTCAGCGTATTCATCACCTCCAGGATGTTTCTTGGAAAATCAGATATTACAAGAGCAAAGGAATATATTGAGAGCCATTGGCTGGACGAATTTAATATGGATAAAATCGCGGATACCGTCAAAATGAGCCGGTATCACTTTGCGCGCGTTTTCAAAAAGCACACCGGTATGACGCCTTACAGCTATTATCAGGATATCAAGATCAGGAAACTAAAGGATACGCTGCGTGACACGAACCTCTCCGTTACACAGGCATTTGCCTCTTGCGGCGTGGAATACAGCGGCAGCTTCGCCAGAGTATTTAAAGATAAAGTTGGAATGACGCCGACCCAATACCGAAAAACACTTTAATAGCAAAGGCAGCAGTCTATTGACTTCCCTTAACTTGGTTCGGAGAAGTCTTTTTTTTAATTATGTAAGCAATATTTCTACTAAAATTAGCCTTCACATGCTATTTCCCTGCTGCTGAGTTTTATAACATAAAAGCAACATGAGATTATCCGAAAAAGGAGGGGGCGTCTTGGACGTCGTCAAGACAAAAGAGCAGCTTCTCAATGAGCTCATCCGGATGCAAAAGGATATTGAAAAAAAGGTGGAGGCGCAGGAGCGCTGTATCAATCGGTTTCAACTTTTGGCGCAAAACGATGGTCTGTTTTCACAGGTGATCGACAACCTGCCCTATCCGGTGGCCATTTTTGAACGAAGCGGCGTCGTCCGTATGGCGAACGATACCCTTATTCGCCAAGCTAAAATCAGGGCAAACGATATCTCGGAAGGAAAGATCAATCTTCTGAACCGGGTGACCGACGAAAACTATACCGTTTTTGAGGCTGCCGAGGACGTATTTATTGGTGAAACAACGATGCTGAAAAATCTTGTTTTCCCGCTGGCACTGTTCCATAGGGATGAAGCGCATAAAGAACAGGATGCGTATCAAAACGCCGTTTTCTTTCCCGTGCCGGGCAGCGACGGCATCAAGTACGGCGCAGTCATGTTGATGAAATAGGTACGCTGTAACACTCAATGGTTTACGGCGATTTGAAGAAAATCAAATTCTATAAGGAGTGATACATTGATACGGATAATCATCTTTCTTTTGATACTGGCGATAGCATGCGCGGCCTTTACGGGCTGCGCGAACCAAGCTGCCCCGGAAAAGCAGCCGGAGACGACTTCTGCGGCGGCAGAAAGCCCTACGGTGCAAAGCCCCGTTTCGGCGACTACTGCTCCCGCAAACGCGGACCTGACGCTCGCAGCAATTAAAAAGGCGGCGGAGGCTGCGGGGTATATCATATCCGACGGGCATCAATTTATTCTGATGGACGGTATCGTGGGCGGCATCACGATTGAGATCGTCGCGGACGGCGCGCATACGCTTTATTCCGTCGCCGAATGCGAAACCGAGGAAGTCGCTGTGAGAAACGCAAAGAACATAGATGACGCGGGATACGCGGTTGCCCTGCGCAACGGGAAATTTATCAGCAGCTACGACGCGGAGCGCAAGGGCGAGGAGCGGAAGGAAATCCTGACCTCCATATTGGCGGGAAATCCGCTGCCGGCGCCGCCGTATCCTGCGGCGACCCAAACACCGCAGCAGAACCTGGAGGTCATACCGGCCTATGATCGCGACGCCATACCCGACGACGGGATGCAGGAGGGGCAGGGCTTTGTGGAATACGGCGACCTGTTTATCAAAATTATCGGGATGGAGAAAAAACTGTTAGGGGATCAGCCTGGTATTGTACTCAACTATGAATTAACCAATCTATCTGACGAGAGCGTCGATACCCAAGGGGCGCTGTATGTGGAAGTCCTCCAGAACGGCAGGGAGCTTAAGCATCCGGATGCGTTTGAATCGGTCTACCTCACAATAACGGAGCTTGCGCCCAATGAGACGCTTGCGTTTTATGATGAATATCTGCTTGATAACGAAATGGATCCTGTGGAGGCAAAAATCCGCCAGTTTTTAGTGATGGTTTCCGACCCTCTATGTGTATATAAAACCTTTCCGCTGGATTGAACGGGCGAAGCCGGGCTTGGAAGCAAGCCTTTCTGGCCCAGGGCCGTCTTTTTTTGTGAATGAATGTAAAGGAGTATCGTTATGAAAAAATCATTATGTTTTACTACATCCGTATTGTTGATGCTGGCTTTTATCCTTACCGGATGCGGCGCGGTATTAGAGGAAGCGGCTAAGCTGAGCGAGTACGAAGCCGGCGACGACCGCATCCCCAGCATTACTTCGGTGGTGGGCGAGCGTGAGGTCACAGGCGTGGAATCTTCTGTAAAAAACGGGATTGTGTCCAAGCAATACACCTATGTCAGCAATTCAGTATATGACGATCTTCTTGCATATGTGTCCGCGCTGATGGAGGATGGCTGGCTGGTGACGAAGGATATCGATCTGAAAGTAGTACCCGGCTCGGGAGAGCTTGGGAAAAAGTCGTCGGAAGAAGGTCAAATCGTACTGCTTTCTTTTGCATACGAGGATTCCAAATATACCATTAATATCACTAAGGGAAAGGGCACGATTGAATAATCACCATAACGCCCCGCCGGTTTTACCGGCGAGGCGTAACAGGTGCGTATGGAATAAAGCTATTGAGATTATTGAGCCTTGTATTCATAACTGTGCGCTCTGAAAGACTACCCTAAATGTGGGGAACGGTATTTTGAAATCATCAACCGGATGTATCTGCTCAAATACAACTACTCCGAAGATGAAATGATGGAAGCTCTGAACATTAGCCGAAGCACGCTATACCGCGAGAAAAAGCGGGCGCTGTCCCTGCTGGGCGTGATACTGTGGGGATACATGCTCCCCGGCATTATGCGTTCAATACCGATACGCAAAGCTGAAAGGTTTTTGCAAGTGTTACAGCAGCAATATGTTCCTGATGATAAAGCAAAGAGCCCGGAAGCATATGAAATAGTGCCCCATTATACCATGATTCTCCGATTGCATAATAAACTGTGGCAAATTTAAGTTATTATTGATTTTCTTTCATTTTCTTTGCGGCGAGCTGTACGGCTTGTATGATCCGGTTATATCCGGTACATCTGCATAGGTTGCCTTCCATTTCCTTGCGGATGACCGCCTCCGATGCATTGGGATATGCATCGAGACATGCTTTTGCCGACAGAAGCATTCCGGGCGTGCAGAAACCGCATTGAACGGCGCCCGCTTCTATGAACGCTTCCTGCAGTGGATGGAGCTTGCCGCCCTTTGCAAGGCCTTCGACCGTCAATATCTCGTGGCTGTCCGCTTCCACTGCCAATACCAGACACGCGTTTAAGGGCTTCCCGTCGAAGAGTACGGTGCATGCGCCGCATTCGCCTTCGTTGCAGCCTTCCTTTGTGCCGGTAAAGTACAGGTCGTCACGTATGAATTCCAAAAGCGTCTTGTGGACAGCTACGGTTTTTGTATATTTCTCGCCGTTTACGGTTACGGATATCGTCTTGCTCTGCATTATGCCTCAACTCCTCTTTGAATTCGCTCCAGTGCTTTTTCGATCGTCTGTGGTACCAGGACTTTTAAGAGTTCCCTTCGGTATGCTTCCGACGAACGCCAGCTACTTCTGGGCTTCGCCTCGGCGGAGGCGATATTTCCTGCTTCCTTCAGCGCTTCCTTTGTCAATTTCCTTCCGTTAAGGAACCGTTCAGTCTCCCTGGCCCGTATGACTGTGGGGGCGGCTGTGGACAGGGAGATTCGGATATCGCCGCATGTTTTACCGTCGCCGCATGTCAGGCTCACCGCGGCGCCCAAAAGCGCGAGATCCATGGCCTTGCGGCGGGTGAATTTCGTATAGGCGGAGCCGCTTTCCTCATTGGGTGGCGGCACGAGGATTCTGACCAAAAGCTCGCCTTCACACAATGCCGTCTTTTTCGGGCCGATGAAAAAATCCTCAAAAGGTATTTCCCGCATGCCACTTAGCCCTTGCACAACAAGCCTTGCGTTTAGCGCGAGCAGCGGGCCAAGTGTATCTCCCGAGGGGACCGCGTTGCAGATGTTTCCGCCGATGGTCCCGCGGGTACGGGTCTGTACGGAGCCAACCTGGCTGACTCCGTCATACAGCGCGGGGTAGATCTTTTTGATAAGGGGCATCCGCTCCAAGGTGCGGTGGGTGGTAAGCGCGCCGATGACAAGGCCGTTTTCAGGCGTATAATCCACGCCTTTCAGCTCCTCGAGATTTTTTATATCCAGCAGGCAGTCGTATGTTTTTCCGCCGTGCATTTCCACAAACACATCCGTGCCGCCGGCAAGTATTTTGCATTTGCCGCCGAGCTCTGCGTACTCAGCCAAAGCTTCGTTCAGATCCGCGGGTACGAGCAATTTGAATTTATTCAGCATGCGAGTTCACCTGTCTTCCTTTCTGCCGGCCTCTTTTTCCTTTAACGCCAGCAGGATATCGTCTGCTTTTAAAGGAATGGAATAGAATCTTGTGCCCGTTGCCCGCGCGATTGCGTTTCCGACAGCGGGCGCTGTCGGCGTCAGCGCAGGCTCGCCGATCCCCTTGGCGCCAAACGGACCCTCCGGATGCGGATGTTCCACCATTGCGATCTTTAGGTCGTAAGTGGCATCCGGGGCGGTCGGCACCTTAAAGTCGACCATATTCGGGTTCAGCAGTATTCCGTTGCCGTCATAGATCATCTCTTCCAGTAATGTATGCCCGAGCCCCATGGAGACCGAGCCCTCTATCTGCTGCGTGACGCCCATGCGGTTGATGACCTTGCCGACATCGTGCGCTGCGGCGACTTTCAGTATTTCGATCTTCCCGGTTTTCGGGTCCACCTCCAGGTCGACTGCCTGGGCGGACCAGAACCACATGGCGGCCGGGCGCTTGGACTGGTGCGTCTCCTTGTCCGGCGGGTCGAAGATATCTGAAGTGGTGTACAAACCGCGCCCCACAATAGGCTCCTGTTCTTTCATGATCCCGCTTTTTGCGATATCCTCCAGGGCAAGCCTTTTCTCGTTTCCTATCTTGTCCTTTCCTGATATAATACCTTTTTCGATTTGAACGTCTTCCACGTCGATCTTCCATGCGATGGAGGCGAGGTGCCGGATTTGCCTTTTCATGTCTTCCACCGCCTTTAAAGCAGCGTTGCCCACGTGGAAGGTCAGACGGCTGCCCGTGGTCGTTTTCTCGTACGGGGTATAGAGCGTATCGACGGGAACGGCCATTACTTTATCTATGGAAATGCCGAGTGCTTCCGCCACCATGATGGGGACGACGGTATTTACGCCCTGGCCGAGCTCAAGCCCGCTCTGAAGGATCGTCACGCTGCCATCTTCGTTCATTTTAATGATAACGGAGGATGTGGAGGGCGTTCCGGTGAGCTTGTTTGTACAGGCGATCCCCTTAGCGCGGAGTTTTCCCTCCGGTGTGAGTAGGCCTTTATAGCCTTTATCCCATTCGATCAGGCGCGCGGCCTCCCGAATGCAGTCTTTTAACCCGACGCTGAAAAGCTTTTCTCCGGTATCGGAGATGTCCCCGTCCTCGTATGCGTTCATAAGCCTCAGTTCGAGCGGGTCCATGCCGAGTTCAGCGGCCAAAAGGTCCATCTGGTTTTCATAAGCCCAGGAGATCTCCGGAACACCGAAGCCCCTGTAAGCGCAGGTCAGCTGCTTGTTCGTTACGATCGTATAGGCGTCTACCGCTACATTGGGTATTTTATACGGGGAACCGGCTGCAAGCCCGGAATTGTACGTGATACGGGGGCCGGTGGTCGTGTAGGCGCCGGTATCGTACCAGACCTTTATCTCATAGGCCACAAGCCGGCCGTCTTTCTTCGCGCCCGTCTTCAGATGGACATAGGAGGGGCCTCGTACGCCGCTCGCCACATAGTCCTCGCGCCGCGTAAAAACGAGCTTAACCGGCCGGCCTCCACTCCGCATGGCAAGCGCCGCCGCAAGGGGCTCCGCTTTTAATTCATACTTGCTTCCGAATCCGCCGCCGATATAGGTGCAGATCAGGCGGACTTTGTTGACAGAAAGCTTGAACAGCTTGGCTAACTGGCCGCGCAGCATAAAGGGGCTTTGCGCCGGCGTCCAGATGACAAGCCCGCGCTCGTCATAGCGGGCTGTGGCGCAGTGGGTCTCTATCGTGGAATGCTGAATTCCCTTGGTATTGTAGTCTTTTTCTATAATGACATCCGCTTCTTTAAATCCCGCCTCCACGTCGCCCCTTTTTAATCGGAAGGAGTCGCAGATATTCGTTCCCAGGATCGGGTACGCCTCGTGCACCATGTCGTAGGAGCTCCAATCATCATGCAGCAACGGGGCGCCCGGCGCGATCGCATCCATGGGGTTTAGCACAGGTTTCAACGGCTCATAATCCACCCTGATCTTTCCGACGGCTTCCATTGCCGCGTCCAAATCTTCGGCGGCCACCGCGGCAACGGGTTCACCCTCGTAGCGCACGCGATCGACGGCGATGACGGGCTGATCGGCGATGAATTGGCCGTAATTGCCTAAGCCGTCCCTGCCCGTTAAAATGACCCGGATGCCCGGAACCTTTTCCGCTAAGGAAGTATCCACGTTGATGATTTTTGCGCTAGCATAGGGCGACCGGCATATGGCCGCATACAGCTGACGCGGCAGATTCACATCCGCGCCGAATACGGCGGTCCCCGAGACCTTTTCCAATACGTCTTTTCTTTCTATGGATTTTCCTACTAATCGATAATCATCCATAATTGCCTCCCCTTATTGATATAAAGTTGCTATTGATGCGCGATTTTGTCATTGTTTATTCAGAACTGTCATTTTTTATATAGCCCGATCAGCTATAATCGATTATACATGCTCCGGCACATAATTTCAATAGGATTAATATCAATAAAACAAAAATGCGATGAGAAGGAGAATGAAATCTTCGGCTTTATAGGGAAAACGAAGCAAATTCATGAGGATATCCTGTCATTACCGCATTGACAGTTTGTTCTAAATACTATAAAATATCCTTAATAATCGATTATAATTCACCGACAGACAGCGCGAATATGAAAACATGGAGGAAAGAATATGCAGAAAATCGTGGGTCTGGAAACAGAAGACAAGAAATTATATAAAAAGAACACGATGAGAAAAGACATGCGGAAGTATATACAAAACCTAGTCACGAAGGGGGTCTACAAGCCGGGCGACCGCATTGTGGAAACGAAACTGGCAAAGGATTTGGGCGTATCCCAGGCGCCGGTCAGAGAGGCTATTTTAGAGCTCGTTATGATGGGCCTTCTCGAAGAACGGCCTTATTCCGGTACTTTTGTAAAGAAGCAGATGCCGGAGGATATAGAGGATATTTATACGACAAGGGCCTTGATCGAGGAATGCGCGGCAAGGTACGCGGCGGTCAAGATCAACGAAGAACAGTTGGAGGAGCTTAGCAAGGAGCTGGAGACCATGAAAAAAGCTGCGGAAGCGGCGGACATAGAGCTCTTTGTCGAAGCGGATGTACGCTTTCATGGGGTTGTGATGAATTCCGCCGGAAGCAAATCGCTAAAGCGCATTTGGTATTTCCTGCGCATGGCGGACTGGACATATACCACGACACAGCTCACCAAGCATTCGCTGTTCGAACTTTGCAGCATGCACGAGATGATCTACAAGCATTTGATGAGCCGGAATATGCTATCCGCAGGTGCTGCCATGTACCTGCATATCATGGAGTTTGCGGGTGAAGTTGTGAGCGGTATGCAGGAAACCGAAAATTAGCAGCGGACTGTTTAAGGTTATTTTATGGAGAAAACGACTGTAATCGGCGATTATTTTAAAAACGGGGGACTCAACTGCGCCGAAACGACCATGAGGATTCTTATTGCAAGTTTACGGGACATGCCTCGGGATACGCAAAAAATGATGAGCGGCTTTGGAGGAGGCATGCAAAGGGGTCTCGTTTGCGGTGCGGTCTGCGCTGCTGTAGCCGCAATCGGCATGAAAACGGGCAGGATGGAGCCTGAAGAATCGCGGGAGCCCTCGGCTAAGGCCGTCCGTATGTTTTTGGAGAAATTTGAAGCGGAATTCGGCGCGCTGACATGCGCCGAATTGACCGAAGGCATCGTCTCCAAATCGGATGAAATGTACCGGTATTGCAGTAAATTCGTAGCTTTTTCGGCCGATATCGCCGAGCAGATCATAAAGGAAAATTAGCTGCCTTTTATGCGCGTTGCGCGGGATTTGAGGTAGTTTTCAAAAGATTCTTTCGTCATATTTACGATCAATTCAAACGGAAAATCTATTTCCCGCATCAATTGCATAAGCGGGGCTACATTACCGACCATGGTGTGGTAATGCGCGTCACTCGAAACGCAGACCGGCATATCGTAGCACTTGCACAATTTCGCATAGGCGATAAGGCCGTCCGTGCTGTTCGGGCGGTGGGGGGTAAGCGAATTGTTATTAAGTTCCAACAGTTTGCCCTGCCGTTTTGCTTCTATTACAATAGCCTGATAATCACTGGGAATGCGGGAATCGTCCGCGTGGCCGAGCATATCGATATACGGGTTGGCAAGGGCCCCCAGATATGCCTGTGTGTTCTGGGCGACTAAAGCCCGGCTTTAACACCTCTACGTGAAAACTGGCAATGGCGAATTCCGTCAGCGGCAGGTATTTATCCGGGACATCTAGAATACCGCGATAATCGATTAAATTGGCTTCAATGTCTTTGTAAATAGTGATCCCGCCTATGTCATCTGGCAGCATCTGCTGGCTGTTCGGTATAATTTCCGACTCTCCGCCCGGTATTGCCGGGCCATGCTCTGTCATGCAAAGACCGCTTAGTCCCCTCGATAATGCCGTATTGACGTTCTCCTGCAGCGTACTCCAGCTATGCCCGGAAACTATCGTATGTGTATTGATTGCAGGCTGCATTTCATGGCGTTTCATATCTTCCTCCACGTTAGAAAATTATGTATTGACAAAAAAAGCCTCCATGATATAATCAACTTGAATAAACAATGATCGATTATGGCTTACAGTTAAACGATGCGCACTGCGTTTGTCAATGTTTGAAGATAAATAGATTGACCACACAAGTAAAAACCATGGCGTTTGAAGTCCTAAAAGAAAAGTAATAAAAAGGTCTTGAACCTTCTTTAATAGTTTCCTTGTATATCGGTTGAGCATGCAATACTAAAAAAGAGCGGAATGTTAGCGGCTGTTTCTCATTAACGGCATAGGAGAGCGATGAAACAAGGATAAATAATATTTTTAGGAGGATTTTTATGAAAACCGGGAAATTGATACTTTATTCAATTGTTGTGGCCATACTGGCAGGGGTCGTAGTTCTGGTTACCGACTTGATTCAAATGACGGGTTTTGTTACCGGCAAGGCAAGTTTGACTTTCATAACATTTATCTGCTGGGCATCGTATTTCCTCGTAGGGGGGACTCTAAAAGCCGCTGGAAAGGCATTTTTAGGATTTATCGTAGGAATCATATCCGCCATACTCATGTTTTTGCTGGTCACGGCTTTTGCGGGAGCGGGTATGGATGTGCTGATCATCGCGATACCGCTTGCGGTCGTCATAATCGTTCCGTTTATGTGCCTGGCTGAAAAAGCGGGCCCATTCAACAATGTGGCCGCTATATTTGCCGGGACCGGTATGTTCTTCGGCCTGATGGGCATTCCCGATATCGCTGCAACCGGCTATGCCATGGTAGGCATCGGTCAGTTGGTGTATGCGTTCATAGGGCTCCTGGCAGGCTGGATCACCGTAGCCATCCGCGTGGCAATTGAAAAAAGTGCCGGTAAAAGCGTAGAAAAGAACCTTGGTGCTTAAGTGACGGTAAAGTTTTAATGATAAATAGTAAGTTAAATGGAGGGAAAAAAGATGAGTGACGGTTCGAAAGTGCTTGCTACGTTTTTGGGGGATGAACAATATCCCGTAACGTGGAAAGACGACAAAGAAAAGGGATTGTTCTGGTTTTATGACGACCTGCATTGCCCGCACCCTATTTCACCGCTCTACTTCGACGTTGGGGGCTGGTGGGGATCTGGCTGCGAGTACATGTACCGGCGCTTCGGCGCGCCGATCGGCAGCGAGTGGATAGCCAAAAACATAGGCGGCTACGTGTATTCCGCCGTCGTTCCGCCAAAGACGGACGAGGACAAGGTGGGTGGACTGTTTGCCTATTATCTGGCCGTAATGCCCATTTATGCGGATACATTCCTCGACAGATGGCTTAAGAGCTACGTTCCCGAGATCATGACGAACTGCAGGTACATGGACAGCTTCATCTATGAAGGCAAAAGCATTCCCGACCTTTTGATACACATGGAAGACTGCCTCGATATTCAGGAGCGGCATTTCAGGATACACTGGATCATCAATCTGGCGCAGTTCCAGGCTTCGACGGAATTTGCCAACATGTATAAGGAAGTCATGGGCGAAGTGGATGGCGTGAATATGGGCAAGATCAACATCTCGCGCCAGGACAGAAACTGGGATTCTTTGAAAGCCCTGTGGGATATGAAGGAATTTATCTGCTCCGATCCCGAATTAAAGGCGCTGTTCGCCAAACCGACCGCAGAGATTGTGCAAAAGTTAAGCGCACTGAAAAACGGCGCTAAACTTTTGAAAATGGTCGCGGACTACCAGGATGAGTACGGGTACAAGGCGATCTACACGCATGAGTACATCTACAAGACCTGGAAGGAAGACCCGGTACCTATTTACGACGCGCTCCGCGGCTACGTTGCTACGGATTACAACTATTACGATGACTACAACGCCTGCATGGAAAGCCAGAAAAAGGCCATCGAAGAGCTGTACGCGAAGGTAAAGGAACCGGAAAAGCTGGCCAAACTGAAGAAGGCCCTTGAGCTTTGCGTCAAAATGGCGCCGCTTACACCGGACCATCATTTCTATATCGACCAGGGTACCTACGCCCGTATGCGCATCATGTTCTTAAACATCGGCAAGGCTTATGTAAAGGCCGGCATTTTGGATGACCCAGAGGATATCTTCATGCTGAAGTATGAGGAGATTCGCGTATCCGGAGTCTCCGATTATGATGCAAAGAGCATCGTTAAAGAGCGCCGCGCCGCGATGGAAGCGGCTAAGAAAGTCCACCCGCGCGAATGGTACGGGACAGCCACCGAATGGCAGATATACCAGGAGCCTTACAAATCGCTTTGGGGCTATCCACAGAAATTCGACGACGAGCAGGCCGAGCAAAAAGGCGACGTAAAGGTCGAAAAAGAGGTCTTGAAGGGCATACCCGGTTCGCCCGGCGTTATTGAGGGCATCGCGCGTTTTGTCACTTCGCCCACAGAGTTCGACCAGATTCAAAAAGGCGAAATACTCGTCTGCAAAATGACCAATCCGGCATGGGTCGTGAGCTTCTCCAAGATCGCCGGCCTGGTTACGGATACGGGCGGCGCATTATCGCACCCGGCGGTCGTATCCCGTGAATTTGGCCTGCCCTGCGTTGTGGGTACGAGAAGGGCTACGCAGCTTATCAAATCCGGGACAAAGATAAGAGTTGACGGAAACAAAGGCATTGTGGAGATAATTTAACAAAAGCTTTATCGGATATGGAATATGCACTTCCAGGGTGCTAATAAAGCCCAACTACTGCGTTATTTTTCCGCTTGCTCGTCAACGTATTTGAAATACGTTTCCGTCGCAATGCTCAAAATGCCTTGTATTTGAGGCCGCTGAAAAAGTATCTAATCTGTCATTCTGAAGGAGCAAAGCGACTGAAGAATCTTTGAAAATAGGCACTTTTTAAGATTCTTCGCTAAGCTCAGAATGACAAAACATGTATTTTTCAGCAGCCTCGTATTTGGAACTTTTCAGCACCCTTCATAAAGTGTGAACGGCAATGAAATTTTACCTTAAACCTGATATGTTCTAAAAAAGTGCATATTCCAGTATCCAAGGGCAAAAAAGACCATCGAAATATTCAGGAGAATCAACATGACGCAAATTGCATGGTTTGACGAAATCGATGAAAAAGATCTGGCGTTCTATGCCGGAGGCAAGGGGGCCAGCTTATGCAGGATGTCGCGCTACGGTATGCCTGTACCGGAGGGCTTTGTCGTCTGTTCGCAGATGTTTACGCAGTTTATGGAGCAATGCGGACTATGGAAAGAGGTTTACAGACTGCTGGACTGCATAGACTTTTCGGATAATACATCTCTTGACACTGTAGCCGACGAGATACGAAAAAAGATAGAAGAAGCCGAGATGCCCATGGACATGCAGCGGGAGATTGCGGACTACTACAGGAAACTGGGAGAAAATGCCGCGGTCGCGGTGCGTTCGAGCGGCACAGCCGAGGATCTGGACGACGCGAGCTTTGCCGGCCAGCAGGAGACGTACCTTTATGTGATCGGCGAAAAGGATGTCGTGCGCTATATCCAATTGTGCTGGGCATCCCTGTACAACGGCAGGGCCATCTTTTACCGCAACGCAAAGGGATTCGACGAAAGGAGCATTTCCATAGCGGTCGTCGTGCAGCGGATGGTGAATTCGGAGAAGGCGGGCGTGCTTTTCTGCGCCAATCCAATCGACAAGGATCAAAACACCGTGGTGATCGAAGCGGCTTGGGGCCTGGGAGAAGGCGTGGTGCAGGGCATCGTTACGCCGGACAACTTCTGGATCGACAAGAAGACCTATGAAGTAACCAATGAATTCATATCCGAAAAGGAGATCATGGTAGTCCGTATGTCCGAAGCCGGGGGTGTGATGGAGATAGAGGTAAGCGAGGACCTCCGGGAAGCGCCTGTCCTAAGCGCCGAGGAACAGAAAAAACTGGTGGATATGGCTTTGAAAGTGGAAGCGTACTACAAAAAGCCGCAGGATATCGAATGGGCCATAGAGAACGGCCAGTGCTACTTGCTGCAGTCGAGGCCAATCACTACACTTTAAGCATTGCAATTAAGGGGGAATTCAACATGAACGTTTACACAGAGGAGATCCGCTGCGATACCGTGGCGATCAGGCTGGATGTACGCAGCGAGGAAGAAGTTCCGTTTATCCTCGAGGACATGACCTTTTTAAATTACCGTCTGGGCGGCGCCGAAAACAAGATCGGCAGCGGCTTGCCCAAAGCGGACATTATCTGGAACAAGGATGAAAGCAAGAAGACCATTACATATAAAGACAGCATCGTTACGCTGGGCGGAGAATGGTTTGAAGGGGAGATACAGCGCATACTCGTTTCATTCATAGCGGGCAGGCTCTTCGCAAACGGCAGGTATCTGTTCCATTCCTCGGCCGTCAACTACAGGGGCAAGAACATTCTCTTCCTGGGGGGAGAGGGCAACCGCGGAAAAAGCATGAGCCAGATCGAAACGTGCAAAAGGGGTGCAACCATCCTTTCCACGGAAACGACCGTGCTGGACTTCAACGGCAACTACATCATGGGTTCCCAAAAAGTCTATCTCCGCAAACGCGCGAAGGGGACTGAGAGGATCGACAAGCCGAACCAGGACGAGGGCGTGGCCAAGTTCTTCGACAAGGACCCGGATTACGCGCTGTACAAGGGGGAGGCCAATATCGATATCGTCATGATGCCGGATATGGACGGCAATTACGCGACGGTTTCCGGTATGATGTCGGATTACGAGAAGCAGTACCAGACATTCCATTGCCTCTGCGATTACTTCGGCATGCATATCCTTCTGGCGCCGGGCTTCCCGATGCCGATGTTCGACACGGAGGAACTGCGGCAAAAACGGGCGGATTTTATCAATAATTTTACGAAAACACGGCCATATGTCTATGTCCGCTGCGCAAAACCGGAGAACCTCATCGACGAACTGGAAAAGCATCTATGAAAAACGGCCTGTAAAACAAGGGGGGGAAAATATGAAGACGGAAACGATGAAACAAATCGGCATTCTGGGCACCGGCATGATCGGAGCCAGTATGGCGGTGCTGTTCACGGGCAACGGATACAAGACTACAATGTTCGCAATCAACGATGCGGAAGCCGATTCGGGCAGGGGGCGGTACCGCACCTATTATAAAGATCTCATCGCAAGCGGTCTTGTGACATACGACCAAGCGGCGGCCTGTGAAAATCTTTTATGCATTACGCAGAACTATAAAGACCTTGAGAATGTGGAGTTTATTTTCGAATGTGTCGTCGAGCGGCTGGAAGTAAAGCACGCAGTTTATGCCGAGATAGAGAAGCATTGCGGGAGGTTTAAGGCTATTGCCTCCTCCACATCCGCGATCTCCGCGGACGATCTCTGCATGGGTTTAAAGCAGAAAGAAAAGCTGGCGGTCGCGCATCCGTGGAACCCGCCCCATCTCGTACCCTGTGTGGAGGTCGTAAAAAGCGCATATACAAGCGATGAGGCTTTAATGACTATCGTAGATATACTGGAATCCTGCGGCCGCGCGCCGGTAGTGATGAAGCGGGGAGCGCCGGGGTTTATCGGGAACCGCCTGCAGCATGCGCTGTACAGGGAAGCGGCCTATATGGTGGAGCAGGGAATCGCCTCGCCGGAGGATATCGACAAGACGCTTAAGACCAGCTTTATCCCGCGATATACTTCCATCGGGCTTTTTGAACACTTCGACTACGCGGGGCTCGATATGATCGTAAGCATCCACGACTACCTGTTTCCTACGCTCTGCAACGCAGATAAGGCGCAGGATCTCATCAGGGTCCCCTGTGGGGAAGGGAACCTGGGGTACAAGACCGGCAAGGGCGTTCTCGACTGGTCGGATGTCGATATCGACGCCTTCCGGAAGCGCGCGAGTAAACCGTACCTCGGCTTCTTCAACTGGACTTTGCCCGAAAAAAAAGACGGAGAACTGTAAAAAAATTATACGGTTTAAAACCGCAGTTGGCATAAATGCTGCTCAAATAAATCGGAAAAGATGGAGAAATATTATGACGAAATTGGTTGATTTAAGCATGATGGTGCACGGCGACATGGTCGTCTTCCCGCGCGTAGCCCGTCCCATACTCACGATGCTGGAGACACACGAGGATTACGCAAACAACATGGGCGCAACGCAAT
>Ga0366776_1035_pt2 | contig 17521 bp, 9 predicted proteins | sample BONcelN113001D11_FD_207070 | JGI IMG/M metagenome (GOLD analysis project Ga0366776, IMG submission 207070) | Enriched cells from coal bed in the Powder River Basin, Montana, United States - BONCAT cells N11 rep2 HSBNCT.N11.300.1.D11 ...
TTTTTTAGTATACTTTTCTGCGTTTCTGGGTCGAAAAGATGGATGCCGGCGGTATCGAGAGCGACTTTTACGGTTGCCCCCGCCGGGGCGTTAAAACGCGCGGCGCGCGCGATCACGGTCAAACCGTGTATGCCAAGATGCACCAGCGTCTCCGCGCCCATCATCTCCGCCATCTCAAAACGTCCGTGCAGGGTGCTGTCCGGATGAAGGCCGATAAAGCGCTCTTCGGTATGTATATTCTCCGGCCGTATGCCGAGAACGGCTTCGCTGCCGATATAACGCTCGTCTGTGAGCCTTTCCCTGATATTAACGCCAAGGCGGATGATAAATTCTTCGAAAACGCAGGAAAGCCCTTTTTCTGATGCTTCCAGCCGGACGGGGAAGAAATTCATCTGCGGCGTGCCTATAAATCCTGCGACAAACATATTGGCGGGATAATCGTACAGGTTCACCGGCGTGTCCGCCTGCTGCAGCAAGCCGTTGTTCATGACGGCTATGCGCGTCCCCATGGTCATGGCCTCGGACTGGTCGTGCGTTACATATATAAAAGTCGTCTCCAGACTCTTATGGAGTTTGATAATCTCCGCGCGCATCTGAGAACGGAGCTTTGCATCCAGATTGGAAAGCGGTTCGTCCATTAAAAACGCCTTCGGCTCGCGAACGATTGCGCGCCCGAGGGCGACGCGCTGCATCTGCCCGCCCGAGAGCTCCTTCGGCCTGCGACGCAAAAGCTCTTCGATCCCCAAAAGCGAGGCGGTTTTTAATATGCGCTTTTCTATCTGCGGTTTTGGTACGCGGCGGATCTTCAGGCTGAAAGACATGTTTTCAAATACCGTCATGTGCGGGTACAGCGCGAAATTCTGAAAAACCATCGCGAGGTCGCGGCCCTTTGCCGGTATTTGATTCGCCTTCTCATCGCCAATAAATAGCTCTCCGTCCGTTATATCCTCGAGACCGGCCACCATACGCAGGGTAGTGGTCTTCCCGCAGCCGGACGGCCCGACCAATACGAGGAACTCCTTGTCCTTGATATCAAGATTCAGATTGTCTACGGCTTGTACGCCTCCAGGATAGACCTTTGAAATATTGTTTAATTTAATGCCTGACATATTATAATTCCTTTACTCCTTTTAAAATTATTGAATGCATTTTAAGGCAGGCAGCGTTATGGTAAACATACTGCCTTTTCCCTCTTCGCTGGTTACGGCGATCGAACCGCCGTGCTGCTCTACGATGAATTTGGCGATCGAAAGCCCGAGGCCGTGTCCGCCTACTTCACGCTCGCGGGAACTGTCCACGCGGTAGAAGCGTTCGAAGACCTTACCCATATGCTCCTTTGCAATGCCTATGCCGTTGTCGGCGACGCGTATAACGGCTTTGTCCTTTGCCTCACAGATACCGACTTCCACGCTTCCTCCGCCCGGCGTATATTTCAGAGCATTGTCGAGAAGCTGCAGCACCACCTGTTTTAACCTGCCTGCGTCTCCGCTCACCAGAGGCGCCTGCATAATGTTTATATGTATGCCGATTTCCTTTTTTGCTGCAACGGGCTGCATCAAAGATACGGCGTCCCGGCAGAGTCCAGCGATGTCCACGGTTCCGCTCTGAAGTACGATAGCGTCGGAATCTGCGCGCGCCAGCATCAAAAGCCCGTCCACCAGTAGCGACATCCGTTTGGCCTCCTCGGAAATGCCCTGGCAGTAAAGCTGCTTATCCTGCACGGTGGATTGTGGATCGTCCATTACCACATCGATATTGCCCATGATGGCCGCGAGAGGCGTACGCAGTTCGTGGGAGGCGTCCGCCACGAAATCCCGCTGCTTTTTCCAGGATACCCGTATGGGGCGCAGGGAACGCTCCGCCAAAAAAAGCCCGCCGAATATCATGAATAAAAGGCCGGCCAATACGCAGATGCCGAGGGTGATCGCCACATTGGCCAAAAGTGTTTTTTCCGATTCCATATCCTGCATGATGGCAAATATGTAACCGTTGCTGTAGACGGTGGTATAGCGGTAGCTTAGGTTGTTGCCAAGATCCATGATATCGTTCTTTTGCCTTAAAACCGTAACTGCTTTCTTTAAGCTGTCCTTGGGGAGCTTGCTTGCCACTTCATTTATACCCGCATCATCCGTCAATATGATCTGCACCGCTTCGTCAAGCTGTCTTTTATCCAGCCCTATGGAAAAGCCCATCTTCTCGTCTGCGTTTTTTGAAGCTGCTGTCCGCGGCCCCTGGAAGCTGGCCTGCACCAAAACCTTGTTTTCCGCGTCGATGGCGATAATGAGATACGGATAAATGCCGGCCGTGGATTTCAGAATAAAGTTCGGGCCCAACTGTTCGGCGCTGCTTTGCTGTATGGCAAAATTATTCGTGACAACATTCAAAACCTGTTCGGATTGACCGTGTATATTATCGGAAATCAGCACAAAGGCTATCGCGGATATGCCGAGCAGTATGATGCCGGCCACGGCTAAATTCAGCAGCATGAGTTTTATTTTAAGCTTTTTAAACATTACTTTGCTCCTTTTCCAGACGGTACCCCAGCCCCCGAAGCGTGCGGATCACAAAGGGGGCGTTGAGACCCTGCATTTTTTTTCTTATAAAATGGATATAGCTGTCGATATTACCCGGTTCGACGCATTCGAGCGGTCCCCATACGCGGTCCAATATCGTTTCGCGGGGGATGACCTGGCCATGATGGCGAATGAGAAGCTCCATGAGGTTTATCTCGCGCGGTGTGAGCTCGATGCTTCCGGTTTTGTAATGCAGCATACCCGCCCTCGTGTTTAATGTGAGCCCGCCGAAAGAAACATTCTCTTCCGAAAGGAGGTTCTGCGGACGCCGGCAAAGCGCCCTTATTCTGGCCAGCATCTCCTTTTTATCGAAGGGCTTCACAAGGTAGTCGTCCGCTCCGGCATCCAGGCCGTCCACACGGTCTGCGATTGCGTCGCGCGCAGTGATAAAAAGCACGGGGCTCTTCCGTCCCGCCTCGCGTATGCGCTTTAATAACGCAATGCCGTCCATTTTGGGAAGCATCCGGTCGAGCAGTATCATATCATAGTCGTTTAAAAGCGCCAGCTCGCACCCGGTCTCTCCGTCGAGGGCCGCATCCACCGCATAATTTTCTTTTTTCAGCTGGTAAACAAGTGCGTTTACCAGCCATTTGTCGTCTTCCACCAATAATATCCGCATGATTAACTCCATTTTAAACGTTATGTATTAATAATTTACCCCATGAATTAAAACTTTCAATTAACTTTTAGGGGCTTTAACCTTGGGAAGCACTGAAAAACTCTCTTTTCGTCAATCTCCAGCGAAGCGAAGAATCTTAAAAAATGGCCTTATTACAAAGATTCTTCAGTCGCTTATGCTCCATCAGAATGACATGTTGGCGTATTAATCAGTGTTTCCCTTACTGTTTTACGGGCAATCCTTTTATCAAACGCCTCATGTCTTAAAATTATAACTTGCTTGTCTTTAAAATATCTTAATTTTTCAAGGAAGTTTCAAGATTGCTGTGAGAAAATGACACATGTGAAAAGCAAAAGGATGTGTGCAATGAATATTACAGCGAAAAAACCGGGCGCCGTTCTAAGGGCCACGCAGCCCGCAGTATCAAAAAAGAAGAGAAAGGCTTCCGGGAAGGATATAATGGCGGCATTGCTGTGCCTGTTTCCGAGTTTGGCCGGATTTCTTCTGTTCTATGGCGTGCCCTTTGTGGAATCCTTCGGGATGTCCTTTTTCTCAAGCCCTGTGAACGGACATTTTGTATGGTTCAACAACTATGTATCGCTGCTTACGAACCAGGCTTTTTTAAAGGCCGCGCTGAATACGGCGATTTTTACCGGAATAGGCGGGCCGCTGCTTGTGATTCTATCGCTGCTTTTGGCCATGGCGCTTCAAAAGCCGGTTTTCGGCAAGCGGGCGCTGCGTACGCTTTTCATAAGCCCGCTCGTCATACCGGTAGCCTCCGTAGTACTCGTTTTTCAGGTGCTCTACGACAACAACGGCGCATTAAACGGCATACTCGCATCGACGGGGGCTTCAGGAGTCGATTGGCTGAAATCCGATGCCGCGCGCTACATCATTATGCTTTTATACCTGTGGAAGAACATGGGCTACAATATGGTGCTTTTTCTGGCAGGACTCGGAACAGTTCCGAAACCCTGCCTGGAGGCGGCGGAGATGGACGGGGCGAACGGCTTTCAAAAATTCCGCCATGTCGTCTGGCCGTCTCTTATGCCCACAACGGTATTTGTAACGGTGATGTCCGTTATCAATTCCTTCAAGGTGTTCCGGGAGGTATACCTGCTCGCTGGGAGCTACCCGCACGACAGCATCTATACGCTGCAGCATTTTATGAACAATATGTTTACATCGCTCGATTACCAGAAGCTCACGAGCGCGGCGTTTGTGATGGCTGTGGCGGTAACGCTGATAGCCGGACTGTTTGTGGCATTGCGTAAACGCGCGGACAATAAAAAACGCCTGTGAAAGGAGGGGAAGATATGAATTATATTATAAAACGCAGGCAAAAAGCCTGTCCGGCAGAAAGACTGCCGAGGCGTGTGCCCAAGCGCTATATAATCCTAGGCGTATTGCTTTGGATACTTGCATTTATATTTATTTTCCCGGTCGTAATGACTTTTGCGGATTCCTTCATGAGTGAGGAGGAGATCGCACAAAACTACGGACCGATAGAAAACAACGGCTCCTCGGAAGATAACGGACAGGCGTATGCGGATGTGAAACTGATTCCGGAAATCGTAACATTGGACCAGTATTATACCATACTCAAAGGCAATACCGGCTATCTCATGATGTTCTGGAATTCCGTATTGCTCGTGCTCCCCATCATCATCGGCCAGGTAGCCATCGGCTCGCTTGCGGCGTATGCATTCTCGATGTTTAAATTTCGCGGCAGAAGCGCGGTGTTTGCGCTGTACCTTGTGACCATGCTCATGCCTTTCCAGGTGACGCTGGTACCGAATTACATTATGGCAAATGCAATGGGTATTCTGGGACAGTACATATCCATCATATTTCCGGGGATATTTACCACTTTTGGCGTTTTCCTTCTGCGGCAGTTCATGGTACACATTCCGCGGGAATGCATCGAAGCCGCCAAAATGGACGGCGCAGGGCATGTGCGCATATTTTTCAGGGTGGTAATGCCGCTTTGCAAGCCTGCGCTTGCATCGCTTCTCATATTGTCTTTCATAGACAACTGGGGGATGGTGGAACAGCCGCTCATATTTTTAAAAGACGCCAATATGCAGCCGCTTTCATTGTATCTTTCCAAGATCAACGCGGGGTCTTTGGGGGTCGCTTTTGCGGCGTCGGCCCTGTTCATGCTGCCCATCATACTGGTGTTCCTGTACGGGGAAAACCATCTGGTGGAAGGCATACAGATGACAAATATAAAGGACTCATAACAGATGGGAGACAAACGGCATGGAAGCAAATTATCCTGCACAGACAAATAAAAGAAAGACAAGAAACCTTCTGATAGGTTTCGTCGTAACGATGGCGCTCTTAACATTCTTTTCCGCCACCATCAACAATATATCGATGCCGGCGGTAAGCGCCGCCTCTCCGATGCCGGGAACCCTTCAAAAGGTGGTCTCGGCAAACGGCGCCTTCGGATCCAAAGACAGCGTAGCCGTGGACGTGGACAAATCCTGCAAGGTTGGGATGATCCCCGTAGCGGTGGGGGACAGCGTTTCGGCGGGAGATACGCTTCTGCTGCTGGATACGGACGATCTGAAGGATCAACTGAAAACCGAGCAGGATGCGCTTAAAAAAATGAAGAACAACCGCAAAAAAATGTCGCTTGGCTATACAGCGCAGGACCTCACACAACTGGAAGTGGCGAGGGATAATGCAAAGGAAAAATACGACCAGGCACAGGACGATTACGACGCCGTCAAGGCGCAGGTACAGGCGGGAACAGCTACGGGGGAGCAGCTCGAGGCTGCCAAGCAGGCGGTGGAAGACGCAAAAGACGACTACAATATAAAGAAAAATGCCCTATCGCATGCAAAAACGGTCAATTCCAGGCAAAAGCAGTCCAATAGCCTGGATATCGCCAATATGGATGTGGATATAGCGGCGCAGCAAAAAGCAGTGGACGAACTGCAGGCCCTCATCAAGAACAAGGGCAAGGTGGCGGCCCCGATTGACGGCAAGGTTTTGCAGATCAACGTAAAGGAAGGCGGTTTAGCCTCGCCTTCCCAACCCGTAATGGAGCTCATAGATACTTCCGAGGGATTGGAATTTCACGCCGATGTATCCAACGAAGACGCCGCCATCATACCCGACGGGACGCAAATAGAGATACTCCTGCAGGGGTTGTCCAAGATCATACCGGCCACTCTGCGCGAGAAAAAGGACAGTACGGCACAGCCAGGGCAGCTTACGACACTGTATCTCGATGCGGCAGCAGCCGATATTGCCTCCGCAGGTGTTCAGCCGAACCAGGCCGGGGACATACGCTATGTGCAGCAGACCACAAACTATGATACAACGCTGCCAAACGGCGCGATCCGGGAAGACAGCGTAGGAGAATTTGTACTCGTGGCCGAAGAGAAAGACACGCCTCTCGGAAAACAGCAATTCTTACGCCGCGTGGATATAACCGTGACCGACTCGGACCCGTTCCGCTCAGCGGTATCCGGACCGCTCTCGCAGCGCGACCGCGTTGTAACGGACAGCGACAAACCGGTGGATGACGGGGATAAAGTCCGCATCGCTTCATGACGGATGGATTTTTGGGAAGGAAGGAAGAAATGAAAACCGGAAAAAGAAGGTTCATCATGTTCATAGGCATTTTGCTTATGACAGCCGGCATGATTTCCAGTGGTGCGCTTGCCTTGACGGCCTCGCCATCCTATCTGCGGGAGCAGGACAGGATAGCCGTATCGGTCCTGCCGACAGCTTCGCAGGACTCCATGAAGCTGACGGAGGACGACATCGCCGGCATTGCGGACACACTGGATGCACCCGTCACCTGGTGGGGAACGCTGCGGGCCGGTATTTCTACGGATATGCGCGAAACACAGGCGGATATATTTGCAGTGGGCGGTCCGTTTATAGATTTCCATCCCGTAAAGATGCGCTATGGAAGCTTTCTGTCCCGTATAGGCGGGGACGAGGGCGCTATCGTACTCACGAGCGGTCTCGCCTGGGAACTTTTCGGCACGGAGGATGCCATCGGGATGGAAGTAAAACTCCGGGACGAAACCTACATCGTCACAGGCGTATGCGATGCCGATGAAACGCTGATAGGGCTCCTGTCGGAGACCGGGACCGGCAGGGCGTACATTCCATATAACCCGCTTGACAACATACCCGTTTCCGGTATGGAAGCGGCTTTGCAAAAATCGATTCCGGGTAAAAGCCTGAAGGCCGTGGAGGATGCATTCGGCACGGAGGGCAAGGCGGTACCGGGCTTTCTCTTTCAGGATGTAACGGAGCAAGCTCTTTTGGATGCGGAGCTGCCGGGCCTGCCGGTCATGGCGCTGGTATGCATTCTGGCTGTGATGCTGGCTGTAATGGCTAAACGGGCGGTTTCCGGCATGGCGCGCAGGCTTAAGGTTTTCCTGCAGGAGAATTATTTCCGGGATGCATGGGGGATGGTCCTATGGAAGACAGTGCAAATGCTCCTTATCGCTGCGGCTGCCGCCGCGCTCATCTATACGCTTGTGCTGCTGGCGGATTTCCGGTTTTTCATGCCCGCGAGGTTCATTCCGGGCTCGCTCATAGACCTTGATTTCTACAAGGAGCTTATAAAGTCCGAGACCAACCTCGCTATCGCGGCTTTAAGCTATCTCCCGGCCCCGTGGGAGATCCTGCACGACGCGGCCATGCAGGCGGCGGGCTATATGAATATGCTTTCACTGACAGGCATTGCGGTCTTTGCATCGGGCCTGAATATGCTCAAGGATGCAAGGGCGGCTGAAAACGGCTGCCTTAAGGGCTTTAGATCGGGCGCATGGGACATCCCGGCCTTGTGGATCTTCCTCGCCATTGCCATGGGATCCGGCCTTCTCATTTGCTCTGCCGCCGGGCTGCCAGCCTATTTGCCCGCAGGACTGACCGCAATACTGCTTTTTGGCATAAGCCTGTGGGCGCTGCGGCTTTTATACAGAAGCGGGCTGGAAAGTATTTTCGAAAGTACGGCCAGGGAAAAACCGGCGATGCCGGACCTGACGGTGACAAAAAAGAACGCATAAACAATTTCAAATAAATAAAAAGAAGGTAAAAATTATGTTTAAACGTGTGATAACAATGATTACGGCCATCGCCCTCGCAATAGGGCTGTTTACGGCCTGTACCCCGGAAACAGGCAACGGGGCGGCAAACGCATCCGGAAAAGTATACGACTTGGCGAGCTTTGACGGGAATACAGGGGAGGGCATGCTGCCGCCCGTCGTAAATTCAAAAGGCGAGCTCACCGTAGCTTCCCAAACAGACGGCGCACCGGTGAAGATCGCAACATACGACGCCGCCGGTAAGAAAACCGGCGAAGTAACGACAGACGTAACCGAACCGGCGACCAACTTTACGCTGGACGGCAAAGACCAGGCGTATATCTTAACGGCATCCGATCAAAACAAGGAGACTGTCAATGTGCTCGATGCGTCGGGCAAAACGGTAAACAAAATACCGGTAGGGGACATCCTGAAAAATCTGCCTACGATGGGCGGCAAGTCATTTTCCGAGGACTTAAAGGACGAAGCAGAGAATACAGCTGAACCGGGCGAAGAGGCAACCGGATCTGTGAACGGGAACCAGGAAGAAGTACCGCAGACACAAGGGCAGCAGGCAAATGGCCCCCAATCGACCGGTCAGCCGGAAGGGCTGCAGACGCAGCAGGGGGAAGGGCCGCAGACACAGGAGCAGCAGGCAGCCAGGCCGCAGGCGAAAGGCAACAAAATGCAGTTGTCAGGCGCAATGATCTCCGGTTTTACCGCTTCATCCGACGGAAACGTATTCCTTTCCGTTATGGGAGCGGGCGTGATGCAGATCGACAATACCGGCAAGCTGGTAAGAACGTATAATACGGGAATGATGAACTACATCAGCATGAATGAAAAGGAACAGCTTCTGGTTTACTCCATGGGACAGGGCCCGTCAAACATAACGGCCTACGATACCAAAAGCGGCTCGGAGGCTGCGAAAGTCGAAGCGCCGCTCAGTAATCCCAGTATGATTTTCTACGACAAGGCCGGCAAGAAGCTTTTTTACCTAAACGGCAACGGCGTCTATCCCGTTAAGGAGGATGGAAAATCCGGCGATCTGATCGCCAAACTGACCGACTTTTCATTGGACAGCTCCACGCGCGCCTTGACAGGTTTTTCAATGGATCACGCGGGCTCTATATACATCTCGACGTCCGATTCGAATTCTTCCAGAGGCATGATGGTCGGCGGTTCTAAAAACGGCGCCGCCATCTCTATGTCCGCTACGGCCGAAAAGGCGGACCGCATAGACAAACTGGCTCTGGTGGATGCGTCATCCGTACAGCAAAAAAAGGTGCTGACCATCGCGGGTATTTCCACCAACAGCATGCTCAATACGGCTATAGCCGCATTCCAGAAGGCGCATCCGGATTACAAGGTGGACGTTAAGACATACGAGACGGAGATCGTGGGCATGAAACAATCGGGGCAGGAGATCGACCTCGGATCCATGATACAGCAGTTCAATACGGACATTATTTCCGGAAATGGCGCGGACATCTATATACTGGACGACCTTCCCTATTATAAATATATCGACAAAGGTATTCTGGCCGATCTGGGACAGATGATGGAGTCGGCCGGCATGGATACAACCGAATATTTCGGAAATATATTCGACGCCTGCAAGGTGAACGGAAAGCTTTATACGATACCGATCGCGTTTGAGTACAACGTTATGGCGGGAAAAGCATCCAACATGCCTTCAAGCGCAACGCCCACAGTTGACGAGTTCCTGCAAAAGGCCAAAGCGCTTCCTTCAGGGCTGGCGGCCTTCCCAAAAGAGGATGCGGTCGACGCATTCGCAGACTTCATGGAGGACAACTACAGCTATTACGTTGACCAGTCCGCGCATACCGCCAGGTTCAACAGCCCGGAATTCATAAAGGTTTTGAACGATTTCAAAGCGCTGGCAGATACCAAGATGAGCGCTGTGGACAACGAGGAACAGGACCCGTATGAACAGATAGGCGAAAACAAACTGGCATTTGCACCCGTATCCTTAGGGAGAGCGGAGGAACTGTCCATGGTGAAGGCCATGGCGGGAGAAGAGACAGTATTCAGCAAGATGCCCGCAATGGAGCAGGAGACGTATAATTTCAACGCGCGCGGCCTTTTTGGAATAAACGCTTCTTCGCAGAACAAAGAGGAGGCATTGGATTTCATAAAAATAATGCTTTCACAAGATATACAGTCCAATATGCAGTTTGACGGATTTCCTGTGAATAAAGCTGCCAACGCAAGCGCAATAGAACGGCTTAAGGGAAACGGCACAATGGGGAAAGAGAAAACGCGGCTTGTCATACGCACAAAAAACAAGGAATACGAAGCCAAGCCGCTGACGGACGCGGAGTATGCCGCCATCGCGTCCACTTTTGAAAAGCTGAACAGGCTTTCGGCCCCCGACCCGAATATCGTTAAAATACTTCAGGAGGAACTGCCCGCATTTTTCTCCGGGCAAAAGAGCGCCGAGGACGTGGCGTCCCTGATACAAAACCGTGTATCAACGATATTGAGCGAATAATAATATAAAATAAAAAGATTCGAATTTAGAGGAAGAGCCGTGCCCGCTTAAAGGACGCGGTTCTTTACTTTCATAGAGGCAGCGGTTAAACGAGATTATTCAATCCTGTTGAAATACTTCTTGCAGGCTTTAATATTTAGTTCGATAAGCTGCCGGGTACATATAAAAGCCAATTCGCTGTTGCGTTCCATGATTATTTCAATATTTGCTTGTGGTATTCAAACTTAATCTGTGAAAATAATGCACGAATTCGACATATTAATATAAATTAATTTAAGAATTGATAAATTTAACAATCGGTGCTATTATAGTTTTACAGTTTAACTTCGCCTTCATCGTCAATTTTTTTATATTGGGGAGCAGTTTAAAAATGAAATCCATTATTAAAATTATGGGCGCATTTTTCGTGGGCTTATTGGTTCTTTTTATTCTTCCTGCAATTTCCCATGCGGCTGACACAGGCTTTTCTTATAATGCAGAAGGATCCAACGCAACGATCACCGGCTATACCGGCTCGGATAGTGACGTTGTAATACCTAATAAAATAGGCGAAGGTGAATTTATTGTTGCTGCGATTGGGGAAAACGCGTTTGCGGATCATTCGGATCTTACAAGCATAATATTGCCATCCGGCTTGGTAAATATTGGCGATAATGCTTTTTATGCATGCTCAAATCTATTAAAGATATATTTCAAAGGCGACAAACCACGCTTCGGAATGGATGTATTTTCCGGTGCAGCATCCGGATTAAAAGTGTATTATCCCGTTGGCCGTAGCGAGAACTGGGAAAATTATACGGATAAGCTAAAGCAGCCATACTGCAATCTGACTTTGGATGCAAAAGACGGAAATACTCCGGCAAGCGTAACGGCTGATGTAAACGACGGGCGAATAATCGAGCCCGATGCTCCGGCACGTGAAGGCTATACATTCGGGGGATGGTGCACGGATATTGCATGTACAGACAAATGGGATTTCCAATCGGATACCGTTACGGACGATATGACGCTGTATGCAAAGTGGAAAGAGGACGAATCGGCATTTTTCGGCACCGGTACGGAGGAAGAACCCTATCTGATAGAGAACGAACAGGATCTGTTGGCACTGGCTTCACTTGTAAATGCAGGCAATTTTTCCTATGCGGATAAATATTACTTGCAATCAGAGGATATAGATCTTTCGGGTTACGACAACTGGACTCCAATCGGAAGTACGCGTGACGACATGTATCTGTTCAAAGGAACCTACGACGGTAACGCCAAAATAATAAAAGGCATGACGATTTCAACTTTTTCACAGGATGAAGTTTATGCGGGCCTTTTCGGTTGCGTAAAAGGAATAGTCAAGGACTTGATTGTAGAAGACGCAAACATATTTGTTTCGGGAAATGGCAGCGGCGACGTTTATGCCGGCGCCATTGCAGGACGCCTGGAATACGGTTCGATTGAGGATTGCAGCGCCTCGGGGAAAATAAGCGCAACAGGCAAATCGGATATTACGGTTTACGCAGGAGGTCTAATCGGCTGCGCAGAGCATAGCTGTAAAATAAGTGATTGCAGCTTTAGCGGGACTGCACACGGCACGCTTGTGGGGACAGCTTATGCGGGCGGGATTATAGCCAGGATGTATGGCGATATTACGGTAAATCATTGCGCGAATACGGGAAGCGTCTATGCAGGAGGTGTTACGGCCAACTCGGGCGGAATAGCGGGCTGGTCGGACTCCGGCACTGTGCACAACAAAATAATCGAATGCTACAATACCGGCAAAGTGCGCCATAGGACTTCAAATTCAAACAATAACAGCTTCTCCGGGGGTGTCGTTGGGCATTTTTCATCAACTGACATTTTTAATTGCTACAATTCGGGACCCGTCATCGCTGAATCCGCTTTTAAAGGTTTTGACAACGGAGCGGGAGGCATTGCAGGCATACAAATGGGCAACGGCGGCGTCATACGGGACAGCTACAACGCAGGTCTTGTATATGGAGCAAAAACCGGCGGCATATCGGGTGAAATCCTGGGTGACGCAGGAGAAGCCATAGACAACTGTTACTATATTGATACATGCCCCGCAGCTGCGGGGAACGGCAATGGATCCGCGTACCGAAAAACGCTGGAAGAACTGAAGCAGCCGGAAACGTATTCGGGCTTCGACTTTGATGGCGTTTGGACGATGGAGCGCCGGGAGGATACAAAATACAGTTTTCCGCAGCTGGCGGACAATTTGTTTTATGCGCGGGAAAGCAATGTGGTATTAACTGTAGATCATGAAATCGGCGGATCGGTCCAGGGCTCCGGCGAATACACATTCTACGACAATGTTATGATCAGCGCCGTACCCGACAAGGGCTATTGGTTTAAAAACTGGACGGTTGCTTCGGGCGCTGTTGCGCTTTCCGGTTCGACGGAAGCAACGGCATTTTTCCCGATGCCGGGGACGGATGTTTCAATCAAAGCGAAATTTGAAAAGATCAAATACACGGTCGTAATGCAAAACGACGGGAACGGGACGGCCGATGGTGCAAATGCGTATACATGGGGAGATACCGTTTCGATAACGGCAAAACCCAATCCCGGATATCAATTCAAGAATTGGGAAGTCATTTCCGGGGATATTGACTTGTCATCTATATACGCCCAGGCTTCCTTTACAATGCCGAAGTCCAACGTCGTTATAAAAGCGAATTTTGAACTGAACCCGCCGTACTATACATACACGATCGACGGTTCAAAAGCTGTGATTACCGGTTATACGGGTTCGGAGGAGAGCATTACGGTGCCGCAAAGGCTTGGCGGTTACCCGGTTACGGAAATTGGAGATTACGCTTTCGCCAGTTGCGAGACAGTAAAGCACTTAGATATTCAGAATGGCGTAGTATCGATCGGGGATTATGTTTTTGCTTCATGTAGAATGCTAGAAAAGGTCAATTTGCCAAGCAGCCTAGCATATATCGGAAATGCTGTTTTTAAAAACTGTAGCAAAATTACTAGTATCGATTTACCAGATAGTTTAACCACTATGGGTTATACTTTTTATCTATGTACAAATTTAGCAAGTGTGAAAATTGGAAAAGGTTTAACAAACATAAAATATGACCTGTTTGAGGGCTGCCCAAAGTTAACTCAAATTGAAGTGGATCCGGGGAATCCTCATTTAAAGAGTGTGAACAATGTTATATATAATAAAGCCGGAACGGCCTTGGTGTATTATCCAAAAGGAAAACTCGGTTTTTTTGCTATCCCGAACGGCGTTACGACCATACGGGAATACGCTTTCAGCGAGTGCCGCCTCTTAACGGGCGTTATAATACCGCAAAGCGTAACCACTATAGAAAAGGATGCATTTTTATGCTGTACAAGTTTAATGCAAGTGGACATTCCGGATTCAGTAGAAACCATTGCCGAACAGGTGTTCCACGGTTGTGAGGCGCTAAAAAGCGTTACGCTGGGGAAAAATATGGAAAGTATCGGATATAAGGCGTTTTTTGACTGCAAAAGCCTAAAGCGGATAGAAATCCCGCGAAGCGTTAAGTCGGTCGGTGACTCGGCATTTAATTCAGGTAATAATTGCAGCTATTTGGAGGAGATTTATTTTTGGGGTCCGAAGCCTGAATTTGGAACGGATGTATTCCGAAATGTTCCTGTGGGATTCAAGGTATATTTCCATGTCGGCAGCGCCAATACATGGGTGAATTACAGCTACCCCAAACAGGCTTTCTGCCTCCTGACACTGGATCTGAAAGACGGCAGCGCGCCAACCAGCAGTATTGAACCATTAACGTATTTTCATATTATACCTGAAGCTAACCCGGGGCGTACAGGATATACATTCTCCGGATGGTATAAGGAAGCGCAATGTACAAATCCGTGGGACTTCAATACGACTGTCGAGAAGGATGTAACCCTGTATGCAAAATGGACGGCAAACAACTACACGGTTTCCTTTGATCCGCAGGGCGGCGTTGTAAGCCCTTCCGAAAAAACCGTAACCTATGGGAATCCGTATGGCGTTTTGCCGACACCTGTGAAAACCGGTCATACGTTTGGGGGCTGGTATACAGGAAAAAGCGGCAGCGGCGCGCGCGTAACGAAAGATTCCGGAGTCAATACCACGGGCTCCCGGACGTTATATGCAAAATGGACGGTCCAAACCTATACGGTGAAATTAGATGCGCAAGACGGTTCTGTATACCCTGTAAGCAAAACAGTCAGCTATGGCGGTACATATGGCGCCATGTCGGATCCTATAAAAGCCGGCCATACATTCGGCGGCTGGTATACACAAAAAAACGGGCAAGGTACGCATGTCACGCAAAGCTCTAAAGTCACTATCACAGGCAACCAGACGTTGTACGCAAAATGGACGGCCAATACCTATACGGTAAAATTCAGCGCCCAGGGAGGAACCGTGTATCCGGCAAGTAAGACTGTTGGCTTCGGAAGTCCATACGGCACCCTGCCGGTACCTGTAAAGACGGGATGTACTTTTAAGGGCTGGTACACTGACATAAACGGGGGAGGCATTCTTGTTACGGCAGCCTCTGTCGTCGCGATAAAGGAGAATCTGATACTTTATGCCAAATGGGTGTCTACTATAAGTGCAACTCCAAACAAATCCTCCTACGGTTCGGTTACCGGCGCAAATACATATAACTACGGTACGCTGATCACCCTAAGGGCTATACCAAGATCCGGTTATTTGTTCCTGAAATGGACCGAAAACGGCAGAACAACCAATAAAAACTGCGTATATCAATTTGCTGTCATGAAGAACCGCACATTAGAAGCTGAATTTGCCGCTATCGGCAAACCTGAATTAAAGTCTGCAGCATCAGCAGGGAAAGGCAGAATAACAATCAAGTTGAAGAAGGCCGTTACCGGCGTTACAGGCTATTATGTCTACCGGTCTACAAATAGCAAAAGCGGCTATAAATGCGTTGGAAAATCAACGACTACGAATTATACAGACAAAGGACTGGTTAAAGGGAAAAAATACTATTACAAAGTAAAAGCATATTTCATTGCCGGATCCGTGACGACGATAGGAAAGAGCTATTCAAATGTAAAATCTTCGAGGGCGGGGAGGTAATTCTTATTTCCAAACCCAGCATCTGATTATCACAGCCGAAAACGATGAAGCGTATTTATTCAAATCTTACCCGGTAATCTCTGATCGACTGCCATTTATTATACCTTCATGCTGATTTGACCAAATATTTAGTAAAAATATAGGAAAGGTAAAATTAAAGGCTATTCTACAGGATTAGAGAGACTGAAAGAATGATAATTTTGAAACAGAAAAACTCAATCATAAAAATTTATGGATTCCTTCATAAAATCTACATATCAAACAGTTATATTGATCACATCAAAGGCATCCAAGACAGGAGTTGAAAAATATGAGTTGCTGTGATCAAAATCATGAGAATTCCAATAACAACGGCGGTAAGCCAAGAAAGCACATGCCGCACTGGCTCCATATGATTCTATGCTGCGGAATTCCGGTTGTGCTTTTACTTTTATTGCCGTATATAGGCAGGTTGATTCCAGGGTCGGGCGGCTTCCTTGCTTCGGTGATTCCTTTCATTTGCCCTCTCATGATGGGCTTTATGTTGCTCAACATGTTTAGAAGTAAAAAGAATAACTAAGTAAAGAAAACAAACTGCGAAACGAATCAGGAATCCGAATCAATAAAACATAGAGGGTAAAACCAAAGTATGGTTCGATAAACTACATGCAGACAAAGGACATGGCATGGGAAAAGGGGGAAAATAAATCATGACAAATAAAAAATCGGTATTTCATATTTCAGGAATGACCTGCGGTCATTGCGAGAAAACAGTTCAGGATGCGGTAAAGGAATTGGACGGCGTTCAATCTGTAACGGCATCTTTTCCCAGAAAAAAGGCCGAAGTTGTATTCGATACGGATAAGGTAACCGAAAAGGATATCCGGGCGGCCATAGAAAACGAAGGCTACCTAGTAAAAAGCATAAGCGAGGGCGGAAAAAAACAATCTATCATTAATGTCGCTCCGATATTTTTGATCGTAATAGCCTTGTATTTTATTGCAAAGTACACGATCGGATTTGATTTTATCAATCTGATCCCCAAAATCGATAAAACTATTTCCTTGATAGCATTGTTTGCTACAGGGCTATTTACGAGTGTGCATTGCATCGCGATGTGCGGCGGTATCAATCTGTCGCAAAGCGTCGGTTCGGCTGAAAGCACCCAAGGAAAATTTAAAAGGCCGCTTTTATACAACCTCGGACGGGTGATATCCTACACGGTCATAGGCGGCATCGTGGGCGGTATCGGATCCGTCATGTTCGTCAGCCTGACGCTCAAAGGCATCATTATGCTGATCGCCGCGCTCTTTATGATACTCATGAGCCTTTCCATGCTGGGGTGGCTTCCATGGTGGCTGGTGCCAAGGCTGCCCCGAAAGCTTTCTATGCGCGCGAATAAGGCAAAGCAAGGGCGGGGGCCATTGATTGTCGGTCTATTGAATGGACTGCTGCCTTGCGGCCCACTGCAGGCTATGCAGCTTTATGCGCTTTCCACCGGCTCGATTCTCACCGGAGCGTTTTCCATGTTCCTGTTTTCCCTGGGCACGGTGCCTTTAATGCTGGGAGCTGGATTGGTATTTTCTTTGCTAAAGGGAAGATTCACGAGAGGAATCACCCGGGTCAGCGCAGCCCTTGTAATGCTCATAGCGTTTGTGATGCTGTTCAATGCCGGAGGTTTGT
>Ga0366776_1046_pt1 | contig 16253 bp, 16 predicted proteins | sample BONcelN113001D11_FD_207070 | JGI IMG/M metagenome (GOLD analysis project Ga0366776, IMG submission 207070) | Enriched cells from coal bed in the Powder River Basin, Montana, United States - BONCAT cells N11 rep2 HSBNCT.N11.300.1.D11 ...
AGACCGGGGCCTCTGTCCGCACAGGTAAGCCTTATGGTATCCGGGTAGATGAGAAGCGTCATCTCTCCGCCGAGGCTGTGGATCACCATATTCAGCTCGGCTTCGTAGGCGGCTATGGACACCTTGCGTATAAGCTGCGGTTCAAAACCAATCTTTTTTAAGACCTGTTTGATATTTGCGGAGATCTCCCCTGCAGCGGCGTAGTCGCCTGCCGTTACGCCGTATCTGCCGGAATACGTAAGCTCGCTCATGAATCCCTTATCCTTCCATACACGCCGGAAGCCCCTTTTGGTACAGTATTCCGCAGGCTTCAAACATGCTTATTTCCGTCGCCAGAAGAGCGATCCCTTTTTCCCTGGCCAGTTCGCAAAGCTCCTCCGTAGGCACTTTCCCCCGTACGAATACGATGCAGGATATGTCTATCATTTCAGCCGTCCGGATAACATGCGGGTTTAAAAGACCCGTTAACAGGACCGTGTTGCTCTTTACAAAAGAAAGCACGTCGCTCATGAGGTCTGCCCCGCACGCGCTCGTAACCTGCTTGTCCAAATAAAATTCAGTAAAAATCTTTGCGTTCAAACACTCCGCAATTTCCGCTATCCTCAAAAATACCCCTCCAATGCTGCCTTCTATATCAGCTCTTTCATTAAATCCGAGTAGTTTAAAGCTACCCAAATTACAGTATACTTTAATTGCGACGAAATTTCCACATTACCTGCGGCCGCAGTATCGGGCAATTTGTTAATTATTTCACAAAGTTGCCCTGTAAACTCCTTTAATCGAACGATATCTTCGTTTTTCTCGTCCTGCTTGATTGCGCCGTTCAGGCCATCCCGCACAGATGTGCATTTTTCTTTGATCGCCTTTATGTCGGGACCGATCCCCTGGCCTTTGTCGAATTTTACAGAAATGGCCATCAGCGTATCCGCAGCGTATTCGGGAAGCGCAATGCCGTCTTTTAGCGCCTGTGTCTGGCTGTCACCCGCTGTGATGGAAAAATTCAGGCCTTCCATTTTTACGCCAAAGGCATACGTCGAAATACCCTCGTTTTTTTCGAGAGCATCACGCACCTGTTTGGCGTCGCTTTCGGAGCCGTACGCTGCAAGGATCACCCTGCTTCTCTCGCCGTCTTTATAGATATACCCCGCCCCGCCTCTTAGCTTTAAATCCGCGGCAGCAACTTCCGCATTCTGCGCGCTGTCAAAAATACCGTATTGCAGCAGCCAGTAGATCTTGCCCTCCGCCGCCACCGACTGCGTCACTTTAGCCCCCGTAGAAGGCGCGGCAGATGCGGCCGCAGGGTTATTCGAAGCATCCGGCAAGTCGTTTATACCCGTCTGCTTCGCGCCGTTTTCAAGATAAGAAAAAACGGGTGTCACCACATTGTTTGCGACCCAGTTTCCTGCCGCTGTCGCACAGAATATATACACACCCGCACCCAGTAACAATACAAAAAGTATCATGGATGTGTAATTTCGCTTGGGTTTCCTAGGCGCTAATCTCGCGTACCTCATTAAAAACACTCCTTTCAGACGTCTGTAGTAATATTTATGTGGACAACTATCCAACTATTACTGCGCGAACGTTTATCAGGTGTAAAACCTTAACAACATGAATATTCACGGTTATTCCAAAATATGATAAAATTTATATGGGAAAACGCATGGCTTGCTGCTTTCTTATAAAGCGAGGTGCTTTTATGGAAAAACTGAAAATATTATTTTACGGCGCGGGCGTGATCGGAAGCTTTTATGCCGCCAGATTGTCTGCAAGCCACGACGTGACGCTTTTAGCCAGGGGCAAAAGGCTCCAAAACCTTCGCGAGAACGGGCTTGTGGTTGTAGATGAGGATACGGGCGTGAGTGAAAGATACGGGATCGGGTTTACAGAGCGCCTTGCTCCCGAAGACGAATACGACTATATATTCGTAACGCTGCGCTGCAACCAGCTGCACCCGGTGCTTCCCGAAATATCCGCAAACTGCTCCAAAAACGTCGTGTTTTTCATGAACGCCGTTACCGGTTATGATACCTGGCGCGAAGCGCTTGGCAAAAGACTGCTAAGCGGTTTTCCAATGGCCGGAGGCGAGATACGCGAAGGGGTCGTCCACATCGCCACCGGAGCGGTTTAAGGCGGAAAATGGCGCGCCGCCCATCTGGGGACGCCGGACGGGAGGCATTCCCCCGCCCTTGACAGACTGGTGCGGGGATTTGAACAATGCGGATTGTCCGTGGATGTCATACGCCCCATGCGGAACTTCCATTTTTACCATGTGGCGCTGGTAACGCCGATAGCAAACGCGCTCTACAAATGCGGTGGCAGCAACTATACGCTCGCCGCCGACAGGGGCGTTGTGCGCGAAATGATACTCTCCGTCCGCGAGTGCATGCGGGCTTTACGAAAAAAAGGCCTTAAGGCAAGGCCTGCAAGTCTTGCTTTGCTTATCTGTATCCCGTTGTGGCTGATCGTTCCCAAGGTATGTAAAATCATGGGTACGCCGCACATCGAAACGGTAGCGGCGCGGCATGCGCAAAACGCGCGGGAAGAAATGGGCTTTCTCTACCGCGAACTGATGGATTTTATAGGCGATTCCGGCGAAAAACTGACCTATACGCGTGAGCTCGCCGAATATATCTGAATATTTCGTATGGGCGAGAAGATTTTAATGCAAATGAACGTTTACAAACCGTTTTCAACTAAAAATTCCTGAACGAATCGGTACACTTCATCCGGCTGCTCCAGCGGCAGTAAATGTCCCGCATTTTCGACAACGCGGAGCATGCCGTCCGGAGATAAACGTGCTGCTTCTTCCATAACGTTTTGGCCTACCAGCGGATCGTTTTTCCCGCGCAGCCAAAGCGTCGGCCGGGTTAAACGGTGAAGCTCCGGCAGAAAATTTATTTTAAGCCTGAACGGAGCCAATCCTTCGTTTTGCCAGTCGTCCATAGCCAGTTCCCTATACTTCCATTTGGCTTGCGCCTCTTCGTATAAAACTGTTACCAAATCATCAAAATCCGGAGAATACTCACCGGCCTGTAAAACCGCCGCCAGTTTTCTTCGCAATTGTTCGTTATTATATTTGGCGTATGCGTGTGCAAAGGCCTTTAAAGCACCCGGAGTCTTTACAAAAAGCCATGATAAAAATTGGTTTCGTACTTTATCTCCCAGTCCGCCGGGCCCCATAAGAACTCCGCAGGTAACGTGCTCCGGGTATTTCAACATATATCCTATGGCAACGCCGCCGCCCATTGATAAGCCGATCAACGGCAGCGGGGCTATTTTAAAATGGCCGATAACTTCTTTTACAACCTGAACAAGGCACTCCTGTCCGACAGTACCTGTCCATGGCCTGCTCTTTCCGTGCCTCGGAAAGTCCAAGGCGAATACATGCCTTGTCCGGGAAAGCGCGGGAGCGAGATGATGCCAGATGAACCGGGACTCATCGTACATAGCCCCGTGAAGAAGCAAAACCGGAGGGAGGTTGTCATTTCCAGCTTCGTAAACGCAGACAGGACCTCCGGCAAGCGTAAGATTATTTTGTTTCCTATAAATATCAATAGTCATAACGCAGCCCCCCATATCAACTTTTTAATTTGCTTTCAGGATTTGTATATCCATTTTTTCAGAATATCCATCCATTGTTCATAATCCGAAAAGAGCTTATCCGGGTCGATATCATTTGAATCAAGCTTATTTTGCAGATATCCTTCCGAAACCCATAGAATGATCTGTATCGCTTTTTCAGGCGCGATTTCATCCTTTAAACAATATAAATCTCTGTTTTAATCGTCGGTGTATAATGTTCATAGTCAAAACGCTATCCAAATATGTCACAACTGCGGGATTTCGACAAAATGAATACTATTTATACAATTACGAATAAACTCAAATATATTATTGGGATTAACCTTAAACCTATTTTCCTGGGTTAAGACAACAATAATACAGCCAAATACGCTATGGTATTCAAAAAAACTGAATACTATTAATGAAACAAAATATTCCTAATTATTCAAGGTATTGTTCTAAGTTTACACAGGCTTCGTTCAGCATTTGGAGGGCAAATTCGTCCGGATACGGGTGTTTGTAGACCACGCGGATGATGCCGGCATTTACGATCATCTTGGAGCAGATCACGCAGGGCTGGTGCGTACAGTAAAGCGTGGCGCCGCTTATGGAAACGCCGAGCTTGGCGGCCTGTATGATCGCGTTTTGCTCCGCATGTATGGCAAAGCAAAGCTCGTGCTGTTTACCCGACGGGATTCCGAGCTTTTGGCGGAGGCATTCCCCTTTTTCCTTGCAGCTCATAATACCGGCCGGCGCTCCGTTATAGCCCGTAGTCAAAATCCGCTTGTCCTTTACGACGATGGCGCCGATGCTTCTGTCCGGCTTGTAGCAGCTGGACCAGTTGGCGATTGTCTCCGTTAGTTCCATAAACCTCTTGTCCCACTTATCCATAACAGTACCCCTTCTCAATAACAAAGAATTCATAATGAATGGTTTTATCTTTTGCGATGCCTCAATTATCGCCTGTTTTGAAAAAATTTTCAACAGCAAAAAGTCATATTTTAAAATTTACAATTTTTCGGCGGTTTTTTTTAAAAAACACTTGACGAATAGTTTTTGTATTATTATTATATAACTAGTGCTTAGCACTCACTCGCAAGGAGTGCTAACAAAGTTTGAATAACTTTAAGGAGGTTCAAATATGACAATCAAACCTTTAGGCGACAGAGTCGTAATCAAGAGTCTTGAAACCGAAGAAACAACGAAAAGCGGCATCGTCCTTCCCGGAACCGCGAAGGAAAAGCCCCAGATGGCCGAAGTCCTGGAAGTTGGCCCCGGCGGAAACGTGGACGGCAAAGAGATCACCATGCAGGTGAAAAAGGGCGATAAAGTGATTTATTCCAAATATGCCGGAACCGAAGTCAAGCTGGACGGCACGGAATACATCATCGTACGGCAAAGCGACATACTGGCAGTCGTAGAGTAAATTATTTATTAGGAGGAAACAAATATGGCAAAACAGCTCAAGTTTGGCGAAGATGCCCGCCGCGCACTGGAAAGCGGCGTAAACCAACTCGCCAATACAGTCATCATCACACTCGGGCCCAAAGGCCGGAATGTCGTTCTGGATAAGAAATTCGGCTCCCCCGTTATTACGAACGACGGCGTCACAATCGCAAAAGAAGTTGAACTGGAAGACCCGTTTGAAAACATGGGCGCACAGCTCGTTAAAGAAGTCGCGACAAAGACAAACGACGTCGCGGGCGACGGCACCACAACCGCAACGCTTCTCGCACAGGCGATCATCCGCGAAGGTATGAAAAACGTAGCGGCCGGCGCAAACCCCATGGTACTGAAAAAGGGCATTTTGAAAGCGGTAGAAATTGCAGTTGACGAACTGAAGAAGGTCAGCAAACCCATAGAAGATACCCACGCTATCGCACAGGTAGCCGCGATCTCCGCAAGCGACGAGGAAATCGGCAACCTGATCGCAAAGGCAATGGATAAAGTAGGCAACGACGGCGTCATCACCGTTGAGGAATCCAAGACGATGAAAACCGATATGGCTGTCGTAGAAGGCATGCAGTTCGACCGCGGCTATGCATCTGCTTATATGGTAACCGACACCGAAAAAATGGAAGCCGTACTAGACAATCCTTTGATACTCATCACCGACAAGAAAATCTCCAACATACAGGAACTCCTTCCGATACTGGAGCAGGTCGTTCAGCAGGGCAAAAAGCTCCTGATCGTCGCAGAGGATATCGAAGGCGAAGCTTTGACGACCATTATCGTCAACAAACTGCGCGGAACATTTACCTGCGTTGCCGTAAAAGCCCCCGGCTTCGGCGACAGAAGAAAGGAAATGCTCAAGGACATCGCAGTCTTAACCGGCGGCCAGGTGATTTCCGAAGAAGTCGGCATTGAATTAAAAGAAGCCACCATGAACATGCTCGGCAAAGCGAGACAGGTAAAAGTAGATAAAGAGAACACCACCATCGTAGAAGGCCTCGGCGATCCTTCTGAGATAAAGGCGCGCATCAGCTCCATCAAATCCCAGATCGAAGAGACTACCTCCGATTACGACAAGGAAAAGCTTCAGGAACGCCTTGCGAAACTCTCCGGCGGCGTTGCGGTCATCCAGGTGGGTGCTGCGACCGAGACCGAGATGAAGGAAGCAAAAATGCGTATCGAAGACGCCCTCGCTGCAACCCGCGCGGCTGTAGAGGAAGGCATCGTTCCGGGCGGCGGCGTAGCGCTTCTGTCCACGATCCAGGCGGTGGAAAAGGCTATCGAAACTGCGAGCGGCGATGAAAAGACCGGTCTTAGGATCGTGCTTCGCGCGCTGGAAGAACCCATACGCCAGATCGCAAAGAACGCAGGCCTTGAAGGAAGCGTTATCGTAGAAAAGATCAAAAACAAAAAAGAGGTTTACTTCGGCTATGACGCAGCCAAAGGCGAATACGGCAACATGGTGGAAAAAGGCATCATCGACCCAACGAAGGTCACGCGCTATGCCCTGCAAAATGCGGCCAGCATCGCGGCCATGCTTCTCACCACCGAAAGCATCATCACCGATATACCCTCCAAGGAACCCCCGGCTCCCATGCCAGGCGGCGGCGGAATGGGCGGCATGTATTAAGCCCCCGCTACAACGCTTTAAATATATAACGAAAGAAGCTGCAGTTTTTGCAGCTTCTTTTGTTTCCCCGACATATTATATCTGCCGGGGATAGTTTTCCCCTGCCTATGCTTTTAAGCAGGGCCGAAATGGCGCTTTGTTTATTCTCATTAGGAATGGTATATAAGCGGCTATGCCCCTATTTCCAGTTTTCTGCAAAACACCTTATAAACTCCCGCTCAACCTCCCCTATTTCCCTTGTTTTGAAATCGTGCCGCACGGAGATATAGGGAGCGGTATCAAAGACCTGTACGCCCGATATCGCTTCGAATTCATAGTATAGCATCGCGTCGTCGATATCCTTTATAATATCCCTTTCCTGCTGCGTCAGACCGGAAAGGCCGAAAACTTCGAATATGACCTTCTCCACCGCATCCTCCAGCTCAAAGAAGCCCTGCAGACGGTGTTTGACCGGTCGCGGGATATCCGCGATGTAGCATTCCGCCGCATCGTGCAGCAGACAGGCCAGTACCGTGCGCCGCCCCTCTCCCCTGTTTTTCGCCTCCAGGGCGCAATTCACCGAGTGTTGGGCTACGGAATAGAAATACTTAAAATGTCCGTTGGCCCGCGCCTGCATGGCGAGAGAATGCGCGATATCCTCTATTGCAATATCTTCAGGCTTTAAATGGTAGGGGTCTACCTTACGGCCTGAGAATGTCCGTATGCATTCCTTAATCAATTTCATATGCTGACCTCTTCCATAATTCTTTAATATTTTGACTTATTATAACACCCTGAAGGGCATGGCCCTATCCTTCGGTTTCAATGACGTTTTTTAACAATTGCAGTCCAATTTGATGTATGGAGCTGACCTCATTTACCATATTTTTATAAAAACCGGCGCTTGCTTTCTTCCGCTCATCGGCAATCTCTTTCGCGCGGCCTGTAAAAAACTTATCATAAACGTTTGCCAGTTTAAAGTTATACTCCCGGAAAAAAGAGGGCTGTTCGCTTGAATCCCCGGCCGTTACATTGCCGGTTTCATCGACGGCATACAGCGGTTCCGATACGATCCCCTTATAAGCCAGTGTCCTTGCTATCCCGAGCGTCCCTGTGACGTCGAGTTTGTCGGCGTCGTACAGTATTTTCGCTTCAATCGTTTCAGGCGGCCTGCTGTTCCTGTATCTGTGCGAGGATATGCATTCCTTTACGTGTCCCGCTTTATCCGCATCCCATCCGATGCCGCGTAAAAAATCATAAGCTATATCGCCGCCGGTGGCAGCGTGGTCGCATTCCGGGTCTTTAAATTGCGCATTTCGCCCGATATCATGCAAAAGGCATGCGGCAATCAATACATCGCTGTCTATACTGTAAGCTTTCGCAATATCCAAAGCGGCATATAAAACCCGGTATACATGAAAGCCGTCATGGGCGCCGTCGGTCATACACGAAAGCATATGCTTTTCTATCGCAGAATACATTTTTTGTTTCATCGGCCATACCTTTTTTTGAGTTTTTGATTTGAACTTTCCCCTATCATTTTTTAGGAATGCGAATATTTGCATCTTTTACAACCATATTATAACATAGCGCAAAGAAATAAACATACAGTTATCGGCTTGCTTTTAAAAGCCGCACGTTCTATAATAAAACTGTCTTTTTGGTATGCCCGTCGTTTATCTGCATGCCCCAAATAATAAAATGGATTTTTAGAAGATAGAATGCTTAAATTTTTACAACAAAAAACATCCGGGTTTTTTAAAACTGCCTTTCGTTCTCTGTGGCACAGAAATTTTAAGTTTTTTTGGGCCGGGCAATGCGTTTCCCTGATCGGGACATTCATGCAGCGGACCGCACAGTACTGGCTCGTTTACACGCTGACAAAATCACCGCTGCTGGTGGGCCTTTTGGGCGTATGCCAGTTTTTGCCCATGCTGCTGTTCTCGCTTTTCGCGGGCGTGATCGTCGACCGATTCCCGAAGAAGAGGCTCCTCCAGATTACCCAGACGCTTTTTCTGCTGCAAGCTGCCGCTTTGACCGTGCTTACGTTTACGGGGCAAATTCAATACTGGCACATACTGCTTTTAAGCGCTGTGTACGGCATTACCCAGACGATCGATATGCCGGCCCGGCAATCCTTTGTTTTTGAGCTGGTCGGCAAGGAAGACATCATGAACGCCATATCGCTGAACTCTACGGCGATCAACGCGGCCAAGATCGTGGGCCCGGCCATCGCCGGCATCATCATGCTGCATTTAGGTATCGTATTATGCTTCTTCATCAATGCATTGAGCTATTTGGCCGTGCTCGGCGGTCTCTTTTTGATCAAGGTCAAGCCGCATGCGTTTCAAAGGGCGCAGCGCCGCATATTGCATGAAATAAAAGACGGCTTGAGATTTATTAAAAACAGCGAGGCACTTGTAATCGACGTACTCATATTCGGCATTGTCAGCACATTTGCCATGAACAACGACGTTATCATCCCCGTATACGCTAAAAACGTGCTCGGTATGGGCGCGGACGGGTATTCGCTGCTGCTGACGGCCACAGGTCTGGGCTCCCTTATAGGGGCGTTGGTAATGGCCTCCATAAGCAATGGAGGTGTTAAAAAGAACCTTCTCGTGATCGGCGCGGTGGGTACGGCCGCGCTGCAGGCCGCTACAATTTTGACAGCCAATTATATTGTCAGCCTTTTGCTTCTTGCGGCCATAGGTTTTATAAACTTAGTGTTTTTCAATACCGCCAATGCGCTCTTTCAGCTGTATACTACGGATGAATACCGGGGGCGTGTGATGAGCGTATATTCCCTTTTAAACCAGGGCTCCACCCCCGTGGGCAACTTCTTCGCCGGCACGGTGATGGAGAATATGGGCGGCAGCTCCGGATTTGTATCCTGCGGCGCTGTCACGCTTCTCCTTTTGCTGCCCGTATTCCTTATCAAGTGGAAAATGATCGCCACATGGGTATTCAAGAAAAAGCTTGGAATGACTTAAGGCCGGAAAGCAGCACTAAACTGCAATTTATATCCTAATATTCTATTTATTTACAAGTAAGGCTTTGAAGAATTATGGCCCGAATATATTGGTGTATTTTTTCAATTCCCAATTGTTCGATGCCGGCATTTTATCTTTGGCTTTAACAAAAAAACCCGCCCAATGAAGGACGGGTTTTATGCGTTTTATTTATCTGTACACTTACGCCTGTTTTGCGAGTATCACCGCATGCGCGGCGGCCAATCTTGCAATAGGCACGCGGAAGGGCGAGCAGGATACGTAGTTTAGGCCGATATTGTGACAGAATATGACCGAGCTTGGCTCTCCGCCGTGCTCTCCGCATATCCCGAGCTTTATATTCGGCCTGGTCTTTTTGCCCAGCTCCACAGCCATTTTCACGAGCTTGCCTACGCCGGTCTGGTCGAGCTTGGCAAACGGGTCGGATTCGTATATCTTTCTCTGGTAGTAGTCGTCCAGGAACTTGCCCGCGTCGTCGCGGCTGAATCCGAACGTCATCTGCGTCAAGTCGTTTGTGCCGAAGGAGAAGAACTCCGCCTGCTTTGCGATATCATCCGCCGTAACGGCCGCTCTCGGGACCTCTATCATTGTTCCCACCATGTACTCGAGCGTTACGCCTTTTTCCGCAAAGACCTTCTTTACGGTATTGTCCACGATGTCTTTTACGAATTTCAGCTCTTTCTCCTCGCCTACGAGCGGTATCATGATCTCGGGCAGAATGTTGAGCCCCAGCTCCTGCTTTACCTCTATCGCGGCCTCTATGACGGCCCTCGTCTGCATCTCCGCGATCTCCGGATAGGTGACGGCGAGACGGCATCCGCGGTGTCCCAGCATCGGATTGAATTCGTGCAGGCTTGCGATGGTCTGTACGAGATCATCGTAGCGCAGTATCATATCTTTAGCGAGCGCCTTGATATCGGCTTCTTCCGTCGGAAGGAATTCATGCAGCGGCGGATCGAGGAAGCGGATGGTAACCGGCCTTTCGCCCATCGCCTTGTATATGCCCTTGAAATCCTCTTTTTGCATGGGCAGCAGCTTGTTTAGAGCCTTTCTCCTCTGCTCTTCGGTCTTGGACACGATCATCTCGCGCATTGCGGCTATCCTGTCCTCGTTGAAGAACATATGCTCGGTGCGGCAAAGCCCTATGCCCTCTGCGCCGAAATTCACCGCCTGCGCGGCGTCCCTCGGCGTATCGGCGTTGGTCCTTACTTTCAATGTGCGCACCGCATCCGCCCAGGCCATGATCGTTCCGAAATCTCCGGTAAGCTCGGCGGGTTTGGTCCCTATCGCTTCTCCGTATACGTTGCCGGTGGAGCCATCCAGGGAAATCCAATCGCCTTCCTTGAAGGTTTTCCCGTCAGCCGTCGTCATGGTCTTGTTTTTCTCTTTTATGACAAGGTCTCCGCAGCCCGCTACGCAGCACGTGCCCATGCCGCGCGCCACAACCGCCGCGTGGGAGGTCATGCCGCCGCGGGATGTCAGTATGCCCTGGGAGACGTCCATGCCCTCTATATCCTCGGGAGAGGTCTCAAGCCTTGCAAGGACTACCTTTTCGCCCGCTTTCGCAGCCTCTACGGCATCCTCAGCCGTAAAGTAGAGCTTTCCGCATGCCGCTCCCGGAGAGGCCGGCAATCCTCTTGAGATAGGTTTGGCTTTTTTCAAAGCGTCCGAATCGAATGTAGGATGCAGCAGCGCGTCGAGCTGTTTCGGGTCGACTTTCAAAAGCGCTTCTTCCTTTGTAAGCTTGCCCTCGGCTACGAGGTCTACGGCTACTTTCAAGGCTGCTGCCGCCGTCCTTTTGCCGTTGCGGGTTTGAAGCATGAATAGCTTGCCGCGTTCTATCGTAAACTCCATGTCCTGCATGTCTCTGTAATGGTCTTCCAAAACTTGCGCGATATCCGTAAACTGCTTGTATACTTCCGGCATGGTCTTTTCCAGCTCTGAAATAGCCAGCGGCGTACGGATTCCGGCCACAACATCCTCGCCCTGGGCGTTCATAAGGAACTCTCCGTAGAGCTTTTTCTCGCCTGTCGCAGGGTTGCGCGTAAAAGCAACGCCCGTGCCGGAGTCGTCGCCCATATTTCCGAACACCATGGCCTGCACGTTGACGGCGGTTCCCCAGTCGCCCGGGATGTCGTTTAAGCGGCGGTATACGATGGCCCTCGGGTTGTCCCAGGAGCGGAAAACAGCTTTGACCGCTTCTATCAGCTGGTTTTTGGGTTCCTGCGGGAAATCCTCGCCTTTTTGCTTTTTATACAATGCTTTGTATTTTTTTACGACTTCCTTTAAATCGTCCGCTGTAAGGTCTGTATCCTGTTTTGCGCCTTTGGCCGTTTTGACGGCGTCCAATATCTCTTCGAAAAGCGATTTCTCCACGCCCATTACGACGTCTGAAAACATCTGTATGAAACGGCGGTAGCTGTCATAGGCAAAGCGTACGTTGCTTGTAAGCTTGGCCAGGCCCTCCACGGTCACATCGTTTAGACCGAGGTTTAAAATAGTGTCCATCATGCCGGGCATGGACGCCCTTGCGCCGGAGCGGACAGATACAAGATAGGGGTTGGCTGGATCGCCGAATTTCTTGTTGTTGATTTCCTCGGATTTTGCAAGCGCCGCATGGATCTCATCTAAGACTTCGCCTGATATCGTCTTTCCGTCCTCATAGTATTTTGTGCATGCTTCGGTGCTTACCGTAAATCCTTGGGGCACCGGAAGCCCAAGCCCTGTCATCTCAGCCAGATTTGCGCCTTTGCCGCCCAGAAGATTCTTCATGGACGCATTGCCCTCGCTGAACAGGTATACATACTTTTTTGTCATTGGATCATCTACCTCCCGTTTCTTACGCAATTCTATTGCCACTTCTTTACCAATGAAGAATTATACACTAATTTTTTTACGGATACAACTGATTTTATTACAAGGCTTGCTTAAAAAAACGCTTCAGGCTGCGCAAATACGCCCTAGAGCCTAATTTCTCCGATATATGAGCCACAGCAAGGCCTATTTTATTGTCGACAGGAAAAATGCACAATATACCATTTTAAAAGACTTTATCCAAAAATTGCGCGGTAGAAAGGCGGTATTCAATTTTATCCTCCACATATTCCAAAAGAAGCGCTTTTAGTTCTTTTAGAATCCCGCCGTCCGATGAAAAGCCGGATACGCCCTTTACAGGCATTTTTAAAATGTCGTGCATTGCTTTTAATGCGTCTGCTGAAACGGGACGTATATGAAGAAGTTTGCGTGCGCAGTCCAAACATGCGAGCCCTCCGGCCGATGTGGAGAAATAGTTTCCCCCTCTTGCTGCTTTTTTCCCGCATTCGATGCATGTATGTATTTGAGGCCTGTATCCGGTGACATCCGTAAATTTGACCAGAAAAAATACGAGAACGGCCAGCGGGAGGCTTTCCTTTAAAGCAAAAAAACCGTTCGCCGCAAGTGAGAAGAGTTTGGGCGAGGGCTCTCCCGTATCGATCGTCTTTTCGCAGATCTCAGCCAATAGTGCCGCCACGGAAAACCGCTCGATATCCTGCCGAAGCGTATAAAAAGAATCGATTATCTCGCATTGCGAAATGTAATATTTATTCTGACGTATATAATAGGAATAAAGCCCGCAAGTGAAAAGCTCGGAGCACGCGAGAAGGCTTGAGGTCGTCTTCTTACAGCCGCGTGAAAGCGCGTCGATCCTGCCTGTTTCACGGGAAAAAAGCGTAAGCATTTTGTCGTTGTCGCGGTAGTCCGCTGTCCGAAGGACGATGCACATGCTCTTTTCCAAAAAAGGCTTACCCCCTTAAAAAATTGAGACAATAATAAATGAAGAACTATGATTGAAATGTACAGTGCATTCCTTATGTTTTTTAAGATTCTTCGGTCATTTCATTTCCTCAGAATGACAATCATGGCATGTCATACCCCGGTAAAGCATTACTGTCATGCTGAACACAGTGAAGCATCTTTAAGTCTTGCTGTCATGCTGAACACAGTGAGGCATCTTTGAGTTTAAAAAGATGTTTCAGGCGCTATGCTCCTTCTTAAATGACAATCATACAAGTCAGGCGGGATGCAGTAACCATCTTCTTATGGTATTCCTTTTCTAATCCTGTATTCCATGCGGTCAATGTCTTTCTTTTTCCTTAAGAAATCTGGCATAGAGTGTGAATAACGCAGTAACCGCGCCTTTCTGTCATTTCTATAAAGGCTGTCGAGCCGTTTAGTCACTCGTAGCCGAGGGTTTTCAATACTGACGGGCTATTCCGCCAGTCCTCCTTCACCTTTACGAAAAGCTCCAAAAAAACCTTGCAGCCGAAAAGCATCTGCAGATCCGCCCGCGATTCGCTGCCTATCCTTTTCAGCATGGACCCTCCCGCGCCGATGATGATGCCCTTGTGCGTCTTTCGCTCGCAGTAGATCGCTGCCGCTACGTACATGAGGTCTTTTCCCTCGCGCTTCTCGATTTTTTCTATCTCCACGCCGACGCCGTGCGGGACTTCCTCGCTTAGCAGCCGAAGCGCTTTTTCGCGTATCATCTCCGCAGCGATAAGCCTTTCCGGCTGGTCGGTATACATATCGTCCGGGTAGTATTTGGGGCCCGGGATCAGGTATTTTACAAGCGCGCTTTCCAGTTCGTCCATATGGCTTCCCCTGGCTGCGCTTACCGTATAAATATCCTCTTCGACGCCCAGTTCATGAAGGGCGGTTATCGCCGAATCGATCTGCCCCTGTTTTGCCGCATCCGTTTTGTTTACAGCCACAATAAGCGGGATTTGATAGGCCATCAGCCGCTTTATATTGTCCTGGTCGCGTTTTTTCACGCCCGTGACGGCATCGGCCACAAACAATATCGCATCCACTTCCCGCGCCGATTCGTTGGCCGATCTTACCATCATCGCGCCGAGCTTGTTTCTCGGCTCGTGCAGGCCTGGGGTATCCAAAAAAACAATCTGGTAATGCTCCTTTGTCAGTACGCCGCGTATGGTGTTTCGCGTCGTCTGCGGTTTGTCCGATACGATGGACACCTTTTGCCCTACCATACTGTTTACGATTGTGGATTTGCCCACATTGGGGCTGCCCATTACGGCAATGAATCCCGATTTATATTCGTCCTGCTCCATAGCTGCCTTTCCTTTAAAACTTTTTAAACGCGTGCGGCATAACGTCTTTTAACGTATTCTCCTCAAATCCGCCCTTGTTGTTGCATGCATAGATCTTCATATCCGGTGCGGCGAATTCCGTTAAGAACTGCCCGCATATGCCGCAGGGATACAGAAAATCCTCCGTATCCGCATACACCGCGACAGCCACGAAACGCTTCTCCCCTTCCGATACGGCTTTAACGGCAGCCGTCCGCTCCGCGCAGATGGTCGCTCCGTAGGAGATGTTCTCCACGTTGCAACCGGTGTATATTTTTCCCCTCTCAGTCAAAATGGCCGCTCCGACCTGAAAACCGGAATAGGGGGCGTAGGCCGCAGTGCTTGCTTTTTTCGCTTCTGCAATTAGTTTTTCTTTATCCATCGATTTCTCCTTCTAGAATATCCATAGTTCGGCAAGGCTGTAGATCACGACCGTCAGCATAAGGCCCAAAAGCGCGCCCATGACCACTTCCAAAAACGTATGCACGCGTGTTTCCAAACGGCTTTCGGCTACAATCAGCGCAAGTATCGCGGAAAAGGTGGTGGCGATGGGATTCTTTGCAAATATCGCGATGGAGGTAAAAAGCGAAAATGCCAGCGCCGTATGTCCGCTGGGCATGCCGCCCTGCAGGTAGCTTCCCTTTTTTTTGCTGCTTCGCGCCTTGAATATGATTACGACCAGGCCTACGACAAGAAGGCTCGCAAATGTGATCCACGCCGGCAGGCGTATCAGGTAATTGAGCGATACGAAGCTAAGATCGTCCAGCTTGCGGTAGAATACGATATAACCTACGATAAGCGCGTTGATGGCTGTAATCAGCGATGCTCCGGCCCCTACATTCTTTGCTATGCGCGCCAGCTGGTGGTATTTGTTTGTAATCAAATCCACCACCGTCTCGATGGCCGTATTCATCATCTCAGCGAATATGACGAAGCTGATCGAAATGATGACCGCTATAAGCTCAAAGCGGGTTACATACGTCAGTATAGATGCCAGGATAACCAAAATCGCGATTGTAAAATGGATCTTCATATTGCGCTGCGTCTTGAACACATGCACAATGCCGCTGATAGCGTAATTCAGGCTGTCCAAAAAACCTTTCATATCAAGCCAAACCCCATATCATCTTTTGATTTTCATGCGGTCCATAATGATCCTCTGTTTTTCCCGCATGGAATTCTCATTATCTTCTGCGTCATGGTCGTAGCCTATCAGGTGAAGCACGGCATGCACCGTTAAAAACGAGACTTCCCTTTTCAGGGAATGCCCATATTCTTCGGCTTGGGATAGCGTTCGCTCCATAGAGATCACGATATCTCCCAAAAACAACCTGCCGCTTTTTACATCCCGCTCAGGCTCGAAGCCTTCCGCAACCGCCTCTTTTAAAGGCCTTATCAGCTCATTCGCCGGGAAGGAAAGCACGTCTGTGGGCATATCCTGTTCCCTGTAGGCTTTATTGATCGTTTTGATGCCCTCGTCATCGG
>Ga0366776_1047_pt1 | contig 16110 bp, 11 predicted proteins | sample BONcelN113001D11_FD_207070 | JGI IMG/M metagenome (GOLD analysis project Ga0366776, IMG submission 207070) | Enriched cells from coal bed in the Powder River Basin, Montana, United States - BONCAT cells N11 rep2 HSBNCT.N11.300.1.D11 ...
TAAATTCTTCAATGAGATTGCGATCGTCACTGCGTTTGGAACCTGGCACGCTCTTAGGCAAGAAATGGCGTGAGCCGCCGCCTAATATGACATCAGGGCGATGCAAGGGGTTTAGCATTTCACCGGCAATGAAGTTCTGCTCGCTCCGCTTGCGGGTGTGGGCAATCATCGCGGCCGGAGTAGCGTCGGTTATGTTGGCGGTGGATACAACGCCGGTAGCCATGCCGCGGGTACGTTTTGCCAGTTCAATAATGTTTTCTACTTTGGGATCGTCAAAAGGGTCTTTGGTACTGTCAGCATATACGCCCATGGCATTTACAGTACTTTTATGGCCGGTTGCATAGGCGGAAGCACTGTTAGCCGAGTCAGTTACCAGCGAGTCGTTGCCCGAAGTGGTGATTAAAGCTAAATTTGACATTTTTTCCATTTCGAGAAGGTCATTATATTTGCCTTCAGTAATGCCTTTGGAAAGAATGCGGGCGATTTGCCGGGCTTGCAGGCTCATGCCGTCCCCAATGAAGAGAATAACATTTTGGGCAGGTTTACTTAGTTTATCAGCGGTAACTTCATAGTTTAACGTACGTTTCTGTTCAGTGCCCGCGGTTTTTACCGTTACCGCTACGGCTACTTTACCTGCCTGCGGAAACTCAACTTCATTAATACGATAGGTACTCATCTTATCGAATTTTATAATCGCTGGCTTTCCAAAGAATTTTTCGGCGGTTTTCCCATTTACCATAACCTCTATGGCATTAGCAGGAATATCGGTTTTAACTTCAATGGCAAAATCGAATTTTTGCCCGATAAGAAATTTAGCCCGGTCAATTGGCATAACATTGATGTTTGATACTTCCGGCGCATTGTAAGCAGCATACGACACCGTCATGCTGGGCAGCAGCAATGCTATCACGGTAAGCGCCGCTAATACCCGAAATAAATAGAACCGGCCTGGCATAGACATTTTAAGGTTACGCACGAATTACACCTCCGAAGCATTTTATACGGGACGGGTAGTCCTTATCCTTATTATGGCACTACTGCCGATAGCGGGTTGTTAAATATTGGTTAATCTTTGGGAACTAATCCTTAAATCCGTTTGAACAAACAGTCACAATGCTATATGTGATTGGAGCCATGCTTTAAAGAAAAAAAGCATAAGCTCGCCATTACGGCAAGCTTATGCTTCATTACAAATACTGTCCCAATGATTACCAACGTTTTGCTTTGATTTACAGCAACGGGCGCCTGATGACATCCAATACAGTTCCGTCACGGTATTCCACAACAGCAACAATTTCATCACTGATATTTAGCGGCGCAGGTTTTCCGCCGAGTTCATAGGCCGTATCACGCAACTGCTCAATTGTCATTAACGGCAAGCTTGAGCCCTTAAGATTCTCGATCAGGTCCTGCCGTTTAGGATTTACGGCAACACCACGGTCTGTAACGATCACGTCCACCGTGTCGCCTGGCGTGGAAACTGTTTGCACGGCGTCTGTGACCATTGGCAGGCGGCCTCTTAGCAGCGGCGCACAGATGATGGTGCATTTTGCCCCGGCAGATGCATCCGGGTGACCGCCGAGAGCCCCCATCATGATGCCGTTGGAATCGGTCATTACATTTACGTTGAAATTAATATCTACTTCAGTAGCACCAAGCACTACATAGTCAAGTTTGTTTACCATTGGCCCCTTATTCCATGGATTAGCATAAAAGGTGCAGTCATATTCCTGATGTCTGGGATTGTCGCGCAGTGATTGGATTGTCCGGGCATCAAAACTCTGCACATCAAATAGTGTTCGAATCAAACCTTCGTCCAGCAAATCGCAAAATGGACCGACGATACCGCCAATAGCAAAGCTTGCGGCCACTTTGTCCCGAATCATAACCTCCCGCAGGTATTTGCCTGTGGCTACAGAAGCAGCGCCTGCGCCTAATTGCATGCCAAAGCCCTCTTTAAAATATCCCGCGTGCTCGATTACTTTAGCAGCCAGTTTGGCAATCTGGAGGTCGCGGGGATTGGATGTAACGCGCAATGCGCCGGTGGAAATACCTTTCGGATCGCCGATGCAGTCAACTTTTACGATATAATCCACTTGGTGCTGGGGAATACTTACCGGACAAATGGGATGATCCACCAAATTATCGGTTATTGCCACCACCGTATCAGCCATCCGGCTGTCAACCATAGCATAGCCCATAGAACCACAGGCTGCCGATCCATGAACACCATTGATATTGCCATAGACGTCGCAAGTAGGCGCGCCGATAAACGCAACATCAATCTTCAGCTCACCGCTTTCAATTGCACGCACCCTGCCGCCATGAGTGCGGATGATCGTCGGTTTTGCTATTTTATTCGTCGTCAGAAAATGTCCAAGCTTATTCCTTAAACCACTAGTTTCCGCAGCAATTAGAATGCCCTGCTGAAAGTATGGAATTAACTCATCATTAGTATCTAAAAATGAACTTGGCGCTAACGTCAGACCTTTGATACCCTTGCGGGCAATCGCAGCAATGACCGTATTCATTACATAGTCGCCGTTACGAAAATGATGATGAAACGAAATGGTCATGCCATCTTTCAACCCAGAGGCTTCAATTGCTTCGTCAATGGATTGCAATAGTTTATTTACACCCGGATATATCGCCTTAATCTTAGGACCTGCCTTGCGCACGCCCACTGGCGGCTGGGTTTCAAACGGACCTGCATAAGGGATTATGTCCTTATATCCTTGTATGCCGGCTGGAATTTCCCGGCCTGCTGCATTAAGCATTAGATTCCCTCCTTGTGGTAAACACCGGCTGCGCGGGCATTTGCCAAAACGCGCTCGGCTCTGATAACCATCGGCATGTCGATCATTTTACCATCTAAAGCAATAACACCCGAGTTATTAGCCAGCGCTTCCTTAAATACCGCCAGCACCCGGTGGGCGTAGTCGATTTCTTTGTCTGAGGGGGTAAATACCTGGTGAATAATATCAATCTGCCGGGGATTAACGCAAGACTTACCATCAAATCCTAACTCTTTAACCATTGCCACTTCATTGATGAGGGTTTCCTCATCCCGCAGATCGGAAAACACCGAGTCTATCGCTTGAATGCCGGCCTCCCTGGCGGCAAACACAATCATGCTGCGGGCAACAAACAATTCTCTGCCGCCAGTGAAAATATTGCCTTTCGTTTTTTCCGTCTTGAGCGAAGCAGCAAAATCCTCACCACCGATGGCTATCGCTATCATGCGGGGACTGGCCGAAGCAATTTCATAGGCGTTGCGCAGCCCCTTGGGGCTTTCAATTGAAACCATGATCTTAATGGATCCAGGTTCAAACCCATTCTTTTCTTCCACGTTTGTTATAATTTTATCGAGATCGCGGATCTCATCCCCGCATTCGCCTTTAGGCAGACGAATGTAGTCAGGCTTCGCCGGCAATAAATATTCCAGGTCGTCATATCCCCAAGGCGTGCTTATGTGATTAATGCGCACGCCGATTTCACACGGAAATTTAAGACTCCGCAGCGCATGATAAACCAGCTCCCGGGCGCTGTCTTTTTCTGCAACAGACACTGAGTCTTCAACATCAAATATGACACTGTCCGCCCCATAAATAGCAGCGTTCTGCAGCAGACCAGGGTTATTTCCAGCTGCATACATGACAGTGCGCCGCAGTCTTTCCTTCATCATCTTAAAACCCCCTCTGACCGGCTGCCCGTTTGATCGCGGTTTTTACCCGGGCTTCTATCGTATAGTCTAAAGCGCCTTTTTCATTGGCGTGTACAAGTGCGTCCTGTATTCCTTGCGCCTGTAATGTCTTAACAATCAGGCCCCTGATGTGCTCCCCGTACTGCTGCATAGTCGGGCTTTTTAATTCAACTTGAATGCCTGTCCCGCCTTCTGCAGGAGCCAGCATTACAAGGATATCCGACGATTCAATGGTACCTGCCTGCGCTGGTTGTAACAGCTTTGTCATGAATAATCCTCCCTATCTAACAATTTGGACTGATATCTGCTATATGTGCATCTGAGTTGTCTCCCATAAAAATTATAGCTAAAAACAACGTTTATGAAAAATTCAGATATAGAATAAGACACAATCAGAATTTTGAATACATGACTTTATACAGGAATCGTTAATGCGACCGCGAATAACAACCACAATTACTAATTGGTGATCATTCCTAAGGAGAAAACGGTATGGATGAACGCGATTGGCTTATCTTTCATATTCTTAATGAAAAGAGGAATATTACCAAAACCGGACAAGCTCTTTTCATTTCTCAGCCTGCTCTTACAACCCGTTTGCGCCAAATTGAGGATAAATTAGGAGCGCAATTAATATACCGGTCAGGTAAGGGAATCCACTTCACATCCCAGGGCGAGTATCTTGCCAAGTGTTCAAAAGAAATGCTGGTCCGAATACAAGAAATTAAAGACAAAATTACCAGCATGCATGAGGACGTCCGGGGGACTTTACGCATCGCAGCCACCCACTATATGACAAAATATAAGCTGCCGCGTCTTTTAAAGCTTTTTAAAATGAGCTATCCGCAAGTGGAGTTTAAGGTGACTACGAGCTGGAGTAAAGAGATTTTAAATCTGGTTAACGCCCACGAGGCCCATATTGGCTTTATACGCGGAGAATATCCCTGGCCCGAAGAAAAAAAACTACTTTTTGAAGAAGCTCTATGCATTGCCTCAGCAGAGCCGCTTCTCATGCAAGATCTGCCGCATCTCCCCAGAATAAGCTACCGTACAGATGAATCTGTGCAATTATTAATTGATTGCTGGTGGAGAGAAAACTTTACGGCTCCTCCTTGCATAAGCATGGAAGTTGATCGTGTGGATACCTGTAAAGACATGGTTTTAAATGGCCATGGGTATGCAATAATGCCAAGCTTAATATTCCATAATACAGAGAACGTATGGAAAACGGTCATTAAACATAAGAAGAATAATAATGAGCCTATCACGCGTAAAACATGGCTGATTTATCAAAAAGAGTTATTAGATATCAATGCAGTCAACGCTTTTGTCGAATTCTCCGATACGATTGATTATTTAAATCTTTAGCCAAAATCAACTACCCTTGCAAATATTAGATGGCAAGGGTAGTTTTTTATTGGAGTAACAAGAAATCGAGGCCTGCTTATTTTTCCGGAATCAGGCTATTGATATAGTTAAGAGCCGACTGTGCATCCCCTAAAACACGTTGAGCGCGCTGCTCATCCTTTTCCAGTTTTTTCTGGGCTGCCTCCAGAATAATTCTGGCCTTTGCCTCTGGAACGGCAACTACACCATCGGCATCACCTATAATGATGTCACCAGGATGGATCGTAGCATTACCGCAAGCTATGGGCACATTGATTTCACCTGCTCCGATTTTTTGACTGCAGGCGACTGTGGTTCCACTGCAGAAGACCGGAAAATTCATCGCTTTGATGCCTTGCACATCGCGGATCGTACCATAAGCCACTACCCCGCCTAAGCCAAGCGTCTGCGCTAACCCGATAACAAAGTCGCCGGCAACAGCCCGGTACGAGTAGTTCGCGGAATCAATCACTAAGATATCGCCTGGCTGGGCTTCTTTCATTGCCTTAAGCACCATCATATTATCACCGGCAGGCATCTTAACCGTTATAGCCCGTCCGCAGATTTTATACTCTTCCTTGAGGGGCTTGATAGCTGTGTCAAAATTATTTAATCCCTGCATTGCATCTGATACGCAGGTGGTTGGCAGCATCCGAAACTCATCAATTATCTTCTGCATATTCTCACTCCTAGGTTGATAAGCTCTCCCATGACTATAGCGCAAGCATACTGGCCAAGTTCTTCATTTTGGCGGCGTCTTCGTTGTAGATTTTTCCATAATACTGCTGTTTGAGTTCATACCAGTGATATTCAAATTTGAGCGCAAGCAAAATGCCTTCCTCCATGCTGCCCTCAGCCTTGCTATAATCAGCAAATACTACTTTTCTTGTTTCGAAGCCATCCAGTACCCTTTGCAAATGCTGGAAAAAGGGTATCGATTTTACGGTTGTGCCGCCGCCGACAATGCAAATGAGTGACTGCTGCTTTGCTTTGGCAAATAAATTTTTCGCAATTTCCAGCACCTCAGGCGCATTAACATCAGTAACTCCCAGGGCTTTTGCCAGGTCAGTGCGCCCCAGCACAATACCGTTCAGCCGGCCAATATTTTCAGCGCTTAGTATCTGGTCAATTTTTTCATACCCGTCCGTTGTCTCGATATTGATCAGCAAATTCATATCGGCCAGTTCATCATCCGTATATTCAGTTGCAACCATATCCAGATACTTCTCCAATGCAAACCTGGACTCAATCATGGGCGCCATGATATTGTCAACACCAACCATTTTGGACAAACGGAGGTCGGTGAGCGCCTCACAGCCGCCGAGTTTTACGGTAAGGCCGACACCCGCGCTGAGCACGATTTCTTTGGTGCGGGCTACTTCGTCGAGCCGGATGCCTTCAGCCTCCAGATTGAACTTTACCGCGGTAACGCCATACTGCTGCCGCAGAGTTTTAAGAATTTCCACCATCTTTTTCTCAAGATTATTCACCATTTCCGCCCCTTTTTCAAACAGTATCGCTTTCTAAAATAGCTGTACCTTAATTATTTTGATTTTTGGCTTTAACCTGGTTGAGGCGTCCGCCTGCTTTTACGGACGCGAGGTCCTCTTGGCACAAGGGGGATATAGCAGCAATCTCTGCCCCTGTTGTCAGGTTTTTGACGATATAGGTCTGCCCTTCCAGAAGAGTCGCTGTATTGAATTCCAGTATATCGCCCTGACTAATAACGTCATAATCAGCGTGATTGACAAAAGTCAGCGGCAGGAGACCCCAGTTGACCAGGTTCGCCAAATGCAGCCGGGCAAAACTCTTGGCAATTACCGCTTTAGCGCCAAGATATCTCGGCACCATGACAGCCTGTTCACGGCTTGATCCCTGACCATAGTTCGAACCGCCGACAATCAAGCCGCCGCCCGCTTTTGTAGCACGCTCAGCAAAGGTTTCATCCACCACTTTAAAGGCGTGCTTAGAGAGTTCTGGAATATTCGAACGGATAGGCAAGTAAAGTGCCCCTGCCGGGCAGATATGATCGGTGGTAATATCGTCCCCCACTTTAACCAGCACTTCGCCATTGGTGATATCCGGCAGGGCTGGCATTTCCGGTATTGGCCTGAGATTAGGTCCTCGCCGGATAACGATTTTCTCCGGTTCTGCCGAAGGCGGCTGAAACATGTCGCGGTCATCTATAAATACATCCGGCATTTCATAAAGGAAAGGCGGGAGCTTAAGATCGCGGGGATCGGTAATAACACCGGTTAGTGCGGAAGCTGCTGCCGTCTCAGGAGCAACCAAATAAACCTTGTCGGAAGCAGTGCCGCTTCGACCTACGAAATTACGCGGGGTTGTCCGCAGGGAAACGCCGTTGGTCTGAGGTGCAAAACCACAGCCATTACAGCCCCCGCAGACCGGTTCAAAAATACGTACGCCTGATGCTAAAATCTTATCTTGTGCGCCCCTGGCAATGCTTTCACGAATTACGGTGCGGCTTGCAGGGTAAAGTCCGGCGTCTACATCACGGTGGATGGGCTTGCCATCCAGCACATGAGCAATTGAGAGAACGTCCTGCAGTGAAGTATTGGTACAGCTGCCCATCATAACCTGATCCACTTTTACCCCGGCCGCTTCCCGTACCGGCACAACCTTATCAGGCTGATGCGGCAGCGCAATCAGTGGTTCCAACTGTGACAAATCAATTTCAATTACTTCATCATAAACAGCATCTGCGTCAGCTTCAAGTGGTATCCACTGTTCTTCCCGGTGATATGCCCGCATCCACTTGCGGGTATTTTCATCACTGGGAAATACCGATGTCGTCGCACCGGTCTCTTGCCCCATATTGGTTATGGAGGACCGCTCTGCAACATTAAGTGCCGCGACCCCGGCTCCCGTATACTCAAAAATCTTGCCCACACCGCCCTTAATGGAAACACGGCGGAGTAATTCTAAAATAATGTTTTTGGCCGATACAAAGGGCGGCAGTTTGCCAATCAGACGAACATTCACAATCTTAGGCATTGTCAGATATAAAGGCTCACCGGCCATGGTCATCGCGCCGTCAAACCCACCCACACCAACGGAAAGCATGCCGATGCCGCCGGCGGCTACCGTATGAGAATCGGCTCCAATCAAGGTCTTACCAGGTATTCCCCAATGCTCCAGATGCAGTTGATGGCAAATACCGCTTCCCGGCCGGGAACAAATTACACCCAGCTTGGCGGTTATGTCCTGGAGAAAGCGGTGATCATCCGAGTTCTTATAGTCGGCCTGGACCATATTATGATCAATATAATGTACGGCCAGCTCAACCTTGACTCTGTCTAATCCCATTGCCTCAAGTGCCAGATATGACATAACGCCGTTTACGTCGTGCGATAAGGTCTGGTGAGCACGGATGCCAATCCGTTGTCCCCTGATCATTTGTCCTTCCGCCAACGAGCGGCTGATTAATTTTTCTGTAAGAGTAAGTCCCACTTATATTCCTCCCCAATCATGCTAAAAGCGTTAGTGCTCCTCTTTGTCTAATTATTGCTGCCGTAATAATTAATAAGACAGCCGGCTACTATGATCTCCCTTTCTTCTGCAGAGAGGTTTTCTAAATTCAGTTCTATCTGCCGTGTGTCGTTACCCCTTATTAAAACAGCCGCAACCTTGCTGGCACCAGCTGCTACAGTCTTTCTAATCCCGGGAATATAGACTAAATCATCTACTGTAAATTGCGAAAGCGTTTCCTTATCAACCGTAAACGGAAGCATACCCCAGTTAATCAGATTGCTTCGATAACGCTTAGTTGCATACTCATGCGCAATGTTTGCCTGTCCCCCCAAAATCTTTTGACTGGATGCCGCCTGTTCTCTGGCAGAGCCGTCCCCCGGCTTAATCGCAACAATCAGGCTTCCAAAGACAGTATCTTTCAATACTGTATAGAAGTCCTGCGGAATACAGCCTTCTTCCAAAACCTTTAATAAAACGTCATCTGCTGTTTGCCCACTATTACTTTTTTCCAGGGCTTCCAGTCGTTTCATCTCCAGTTGCTTATATATCTTAGCCCGCTCCAAATAAGCAGGATCTTTGCGGCATAATGTAAACTCAGCCAGTCTTAGGGGATTGGACCGGTAGGTTGAAGCCTCACCTGATGGGATAAGTTCGTCTGTGGTTGTAACCGGATCTTTGAGAACCGATGCCACTGTAAGTAAAAGATTTTCTGAAAGAGGCGGCACGGGCGGCCAAGCAGCAATATTGGGGCCTGTTTTTAGCTCGGTTTCAGGAATTGGCTTGCCAAAACCCTGATAAACGCGATTGTCATATACCTCTTTATCAAACTGATAAGCTGCTTGTGAATAAGGGACATTAACCTCAGTTGCTGCAGTCAGCAGTCCGCCGTTCAAAGCCGTAGCCGCTATTGAGCGCGCGTCCATCAGGGCGCTTGATGCTAACTGACCGCTTGTAGGGATTGATCCTTCCCGATGCGGGAAATTCCGTGTTACATGGCGGATACTAAGGCTATCATGTGAGGGAATATCACCAGAACCGAAACAAGGACCGCAAAATGCTGTTTTCAAAATGCTGCCGGCTCGCATTAACTTTTCGGCCGCACCGTTTTTTAACAGTTCAAGATAAATCGGCTGACTTGCAGGGTATACACTCAATGTGAAGTAACCGCTGCCAACCGATCCATTTGCCAGAATGTCAGACATAGCCACGATGTTTTCAAAAGTACCGCCGGAACATCCGGCAACGACTCCCTGCTCAACTTTTAAACGGCCGTTGATCAGCTTGTCTGACAAACACAGCCTTAGGCCGGGATGATCTACTTGTTTTTGTGCTGCATATTCCACATCCTGAAGGATTTCGGCACCATTACGGTTCAGTTCAGCAATTGTCCATACATTACTGGGATGAAACGGCAGGGCGATCATCGGTTCTATTTCACTTAGATCGACTTTGACTAACCCATCATAGTAGCTTACGTCGGCTGGATCTAGTTTAGCGTAAGCCTCCGGTCGTCCGTGAACTCTAAAAAATTCCTTTACTTTTTCATCGGTACGCCATATGGATGATAAACAAGTAGTCTCGGTGGTCATAACATCTATGCCATTCCGGAAATCGATGGAAAGTTTCGATACGCCAGGCCCCACAAACTCCATTACCTTGTTGGTCACAAAGCTGTTCTTATATACTGCTTTGATAATAGCTAAGGCGACATCCTGTGGTCCAACTCCAGGCGCCGGTTCCCCTTCCAGGTAAATCGCGACAATTTCCGGATAAGGTAAATCGTAGGTTTTCTGAAGCAGCTGTTTAACAATCTCGGGGCTTCCTTCACCGATCCCCATTGTTCCTAATGCTCCATAGCGGGTATGACTGTCCACCGTAAGTATCATTTTGCCGCAGCCAGTCATCATTTCCCTTATGTACTGGTGGATAACAGCTTGATGCGCCGGCACAAAAATACCGCCATACTTTTGAGCAGCCGTAAAACCGAAGGCATGATCGTCTTCGGCGATAGTTCCGCCTATTGCACATAAACTGTTGTGGCAGTTTGTCATTATGAAGGGAACGGGAAATTCTTTTAGCCCGCCAAGGGCAGCTGTTTGAACAATCCCCACATAGGTTAGGTCATGTGAAGCCAGTGCGTCAAAGCGGATATTCATATTTCGCCAATTATCCGATTGATTGTGCTGCGTTAGAATTTGATAGGCAATCGTACCCGCCCGGGCCTTCTCCTGTGAAATGTTTATGTGGGTCAGGGGTTCCAGTCCCTCGCTTATCAGACGGGCATTGATTTCCTCAGGGCTTATTTTATCCGCATCCTGCAGGATAAGCTTGCCCTTTAACAAATAGGCTCCTTCATGTAATAGCGAAACCATTCTCACAGCCCCCCACGGCAGACTTTCTTGAGCATTAATGCTGTGTTATACAATAAACCATTGGCGTGCACCCAAAGCACTGCCAATGGTTTATGTTTTGGTCAGCAGTTATAATAATTCATCAGACAGCCAGCAAGAATAATCTCCCGGTCATCCATGGACAGGTTTTCCAGTTTCAGGGTTAGCGTTTGTGTCCCACTTTCGCTGATAATGATACCGTCCAGCGTCTCTGCCCCAGACTGGACAGCCTGGCGAATGCCCGGAATATACAGATAATCGTCAACTGCTAATTTGTCCTGCTCATCTTCATTGATGGTAAACGGCAGCATTCCCCAGTTAATGAGGTTGCTGCGATACCGTTTTGTTGCATACTCAACCGCAATATTTGCATCTCCGCCAAGAACACGCTGACAGGAAGCAGCTTGCTCCCGGGCCGAACCATCACCAGGTTTACGGGCAAAAATAATTGTACCGATACCTGTCTCTTGGACAAACTGCTGCATTTCTTTGACTGAGTAATTACTGTAAGGGAGTACTGTGTGGAATAAACGCTCTACCTCTGCGTCCGCTTGTCCGGCAGCCGCACTAAGCCGTTTTGTCTCAAGAGCCTGCGCTTCCTTGGCCCTGCCCACATAAGCAGGATCTTTGCGGGATAGCGTGAACTCCGCTAATTTATAGGGATTAGACCGGTACGAAGAAGTCTCACCAGACGGAATCAGCTCATCGGTAGTAGTAACCGGATCGTGAATCACCGAAGCCACTTTAAGCAGCAAGTTCAGCGGCAAAGGACGAATTGCAGGCCAATTGGCAATATTGGGACCAAAAACCAGCTGTTCTTCAGGCTTCACTTTGCCAAACCCCTGGTATACCCGGTTATCATATACCTTCTTATTAAAAGTATAGGGAACAGGTTTAAAGACATCGCCTACCTCAGTGGCTGGTGTAAGTCTGCCGCCGTTCAGTGCCGTAGCCGCAATTGAGCGGGCGTCCATCAGAGCAACCGACGCTATCTGTCCGTTATCTGGTTTAGAGCCTTCCCGGTTAGGGAAGTTACGCGTCGTATGGCGGATGCTTAGACCGTTGTGCACCGGTACATCACCGGCGCCAAAGCAAGGGCCGCAAAAGGCTGTTCGAATGGTAGCGCCTGCCAGGATTAAGCTTTCGATCGTTCGATTATTAATTAGTTCTAAATTGACAGGCTGGCTCGAAGGGTACACACTCAGCGCGAAGGCATCGTCACCAATCGCTTTTTGACCTAATATTTGCGCCATCGCCACTATGTTTTCAAAGGTTCCGCCAGCACACCCGGCCACAACGCCCTGATCCACCTGGAGACGCCCATTAACCAGTTTATCTGCCAGTTTGAATTGGAGATGGGGATTCTCCAGCTGTTTTTGTCCTTCAATTTCTACCTGGCGCAAAATATCTGCGCCGTTTTGGTTTAGTTCTTCAATCGTCCAGACGTTGCTCGGGTGGAATGGCATAGCAATCATAGGGCGAATACGGCTAAGATCGACCCTGACCATTCCATCATAATAGCTGACTTCTTCTGGTTCCAGTCTGCTGTAAGCCTCCGGACGTCCATGAATACGGTAGAAATCTGCCACCTGCTCATCGGTCCGCCAGATGGATGACAAACACGTCGTTTCTGTCGTCATTACATCAATGCCATTGCGAAAATCGACAGACAGATTACCTATGCCCGGACCAACGAATTCCATCACTTTGTTTTTAACAAATCCGGACTTAAATACTGCACCAATGATAGCAAGTGCCACGTCCTGCGGTCCTACGCCCGGTACAGGTTTGCCCTCAAGATACACGGCGATTACCTCGGGATAGGCAATATCATAGGTCCGTCTAACTAGCTGTTTGACCAGCTCGCCGCCGCCCTCTCCAATCGCCATGGTACCCAAAGCGCCGTAGCGGGTGTGGCTGTCAGAGCCGAGGATCATTTTACCGCAGCCTGCCATCATCTCACGCATATACTGATGAATGACGGCCTGATGGGTAGGGACGAAAATACCGCCGAACTTTTTAGCAGCCGACAAGCCGAATAGATGATCGTCTTCGTTGATAGTACCGCCAACTGCACACAATGAATTGTGGCAATTTGTCAGTACATAGGGTACCGGGAACTCTTTCAACCCGCTGGCACAAGCAGTTTGAACAATTCCCACGTACGTTATATCATGCGAGGTTAATGCATCAAAGCGAAGCTTTAAGTTACGGGCTTCTCCGGATGTGTTATGACTGGTAAATATTTGATAGGCGATTGTACCCTGCTTAGCTGCTTCTTTATTGATATTTTCCAACTGCAGATCTGGTAGTCCAGCTTCTGCTAATCTGCTATTAATCCCGGCAATGCTTACTGCCCCGGTATCTTCTACGGGGATTTGCCCCTTTAGTAAGAAGACACCCGATTTCGTTAGTTGTATCATATGTCACTCAGTCCTCTTGTCTAGGTTTAGCCTTCTTCTACAAGTACCTTTTTACCCCTTAATTTCATGATTTGCGGTACGGCTACCCATAAGAGGGCAATGACCAGAAATACCAATGAGATCGGATCCTTAACGAACATGGTGTAATCACCGTTATACAGGTTCATCGCTCTGCGCAGGTTATTCTCAATCATGGGTCCTAAGATAAGGGATAGAACAATCGGGGCGATCGGGTAATCATTTTTGGCCAGGTAGTAAGCGGCAACACCGCTGCCAATCATCAGGAACAGGTTAAATATACTGCTTTGTACTGCATAAACACCAAACACGGAGATAGCAATTATCCCTGGTATCAGATATTTAGGCGGCGTTTCTATTACTTTGGCAAAGACTTTAACCAAAGGCAGATTTAACACTAACAGCATTACATTACCTACCAGCATACTGGCGATCAAGCCCCAGGCGACTTCCGGATGGTCTTGGAATAACAGGGGACCTGGAGTGATATTAAACATGATGAGGGCTCCCATCAAAACAGCTGTGGTGCCTGTGCCGGGAATCCCTAAGGTTAATAAGGGAATCATGGCTCCCCCGGAGGCTCCGTTATTGCCGGCTTCCGGCGCTGCTACTCCTTCAATAGCGCCTTTCCCGAAGTTTGCTTTGTTGGGGCTTAATTTTTTCTCAACCGTATAGACCATAAATGAAGACAGTGTCGCTCCGCAGCCGGGGATCAGTCCCTGGAAGAAGCCTAGCAGCGAACCGCGCAGAATGGGCATGGCACTGTCTTTCAAGTCTTGTTTGCTTGGCAGGATACTACCGACTTTGATCGGTTCACCATCAGCATAGTCATTGGTGAGAATTGTTTTAAAGACTTCGCCAAGGGCAAACATGCCTACCGCCAGTGTCAGAAATTCGATGCCGCTATACAGTTCGGCATAGTTAAAGGTCATGCGCGCTACTCCCGATATGGGGTCAACGCCCACCATCGACAGGATTAAACCCAGCGTGGTCATCATAAAGGCTTTAATCTGCGATTTGCCGGCCAGACTGCTCAAGGCGCAAAGTCCTAAGATCATCAGGGAGAATTGACCGGCCGGACTAAATTTTAAGGCAAATTCGGAAAGAGGAACGGCCATAAATACAAGTCCGATACAGGCAATAATACCGGCAACAAAGGAACCAATGGCGCAAATGGCTAAGGCAACCCCGGCCCGGCCTTGTTTGGCCATTTGATAACCATCCAACGTTGTACATACCGAAGAGTTTTCTCCTGGCGTGTTGATTAAAATGGCGGTTGTCGAGCCGCCGTACATAGCGCCGTAATAAACGCCGCACAGCAAGATAATCGAGGCTGTGGCCGCTTGTTCCATCGGCAAGGAGCTGGTAGCCATTGCTGCTACCGGTATAAGAAGGGCAACGCCGCTGATGGGACCGATACCTGGCAGTACACCTACCAACGTTCCTACCAGGCAGCCGAAAAAGGCAAATAGAAGGTTAAGCGGCTGCAGAGCTATGCTGAGACCATGTAAGAGAAATTGTAATGATTCCATTCGATCCCCTCCTTAAAACGGCAGTGGCGGTAATACGCCTTGCGCGATTTCTACATAGAGATAATAGACGCCACCGGAGAAAGCGGCAGCAATGAGTGCGGATTTCAAGTAGCCGCCTTTTTCCATGTTCTGAAAGCCAACGAACAGAAACAAAAAGGTGGAGATGACATAGCCCAGCGGCTCCATTAACAGCGCATAGAGCAGCAACGAAATCAATACAATTAAGAATCTTTTATGCTCCAGCTTTTCTATTTTAGCTGGTTTATTGGCTTTAATTGCCTGATATAGGTTGACCAGACTTAGAATAACGAGAACGACTGCCAGCAAAGCCGGAAGTTCTTTGGGTCCGATAGCGCTTCCCGCCGTCGATACTTCTATGCTTTGGATATACGTATAAACTGCGATTCCTAAAGCCAGGAAAACTACACTAGCATAGCGATCAAAGGTACTATTCACATTATTTATCACTTTCCTTTCTAAAATTGTGGAGAAGAGTTAGTGCAACTCTTCTCCACAGTTTTTAATTTAGCAGTATTATTTGTCAGCCGCAGCCATACCTAATTCTTTGTAAATTTCGGTGTATATCTTTTGCTCTGCTTTGATATGATCATAGAAACCTTTGCCATCGGCATACATTTCGATGACGCCTTGTTTTTTCAGATCTTCTTTCCATTCTGGAGTTTTAACGAGTTCTGCTACTTTTTCGCCCCAGTATTTCTTGGCGGCTTCAGGTACATCTTTGCCTAAGAAAACGCCGCGCCAGTTAACGGTAGTGACGTCAAAGCCCTGTTCTTTATAGGTAGGTACAGCTTTCATGATCTCGTCACTAGCCATTTTTTCTTTGGAGCCTACACCTAATACACGCACCTTGCCAGCCTGGAGGTACTGCTTAATGGAGGATACGTCAGACGTCATCGCGTCACCATGACCACCCAGCAGTGCTGTTAAGGCTTCGCCGCCGCCGTCGTACGGATTGTATTTCATGGCTTTAATGTCAACACCGGCTTTTTTGGCAACTTGCACTACATTCAGATAATCCCATGTGCCGGGACCGCCGCCGCCGATGAAGGTTACGTTAGCCGGATTCGCTTTTACTGCATCCATCAATTCTTTTAAGGTTTGGTACTTGGATTCGGCTCTTACTGCAATAACGCCGTAATCTCCCT